>JAESGV010000058.1_pt1 | contig 226595 bp, 219 predicted proteins | sample 9269781 | NCBI WGS metagenome assembly JAESGV01 (sample SAMN15741586, study PRJNA653496) | algae metagenome | isolation source: Tildeniella torsiva UHER 1998/13D and co-occurring heterotrophs from... | place: Slovakia: Slovak Paradise National Park, Hrabusice, Kosice Region | collected 2000-01-01 | reverse complement strand
ACCTTCGTCTTCATAAGCCTTGATAATCTTTCGGCGGAAGGCTAGTGAATAAGGTTTCATCGCTATTATGTTAAAGCAAATTCAAGAAGTATAGATTGTACCTCACTAGAGTGGAAATTGCTGTATTAGACCAATAATGCAATAGTCCTTGAACCGGCGAATGCGGCCCATGGCTACAAAAACACAGGCTAGGGCTCGTAAGGCTAGCCCAGAATTAACGCACCCAGCTACAAATCCCTATGTACCAAAGAGGATAGTAGGAAGAAAAATATCTTTCTGACGCGCAAAATCTATCTCATCTATCTCTATACCCAATACAAAAAGCCCGATCACAGTTGGTACAAAACCTCCCAAAAGTCCTATAGCAGTATTGAGAGCTATGAAAGCGATTGTTTGTATAATTCTGTCCATGTTTTGAATCCAAAGGCACTTGCTGCGCTCAGCCTCACATCGGCGTACATTGTTGCAGATATTCCGATCTGCATCTTGGGACAGCGACGAAGTTCACATTTGCATCAGCAGGAAACTTCTCCCATCCTCTTCTCTACCGACCCATTACGTTACTCACATCTCTACTCCAACGACTCTCGATACCGCGCTAGCAGCGGCTGCAAAAAGTCATAGCCATCTACGCCGATGACGGCGAGGAACTGGCGGCGGTGGTCGGCGAGGATGCCTTCGAAGGTGTCGGGGCCGAGTTGGCCGTACAAAATACTCAGCAGGGCGGCGGGCTGCCGCCATTCGGGAGAATCAATTTGGTGGAGCAGGTACATGGCCAGGCAGCCAGTGAGCACCGCTTGTTCGAGGTTGCCGTCGCCCTGGTAGGCGGCGGCGAGGTTGGCGAAGTTAGAGGCCATAAGGAAGCGATCGCCGATCGCCTGGGCCACCTGTAGCCCCTTTTGTAGGGACTCAATCGCTGCCTTGTATTGCCCCAGCTTGAGCTGAGCGATGCCCAGGCTGTTGGCGCAGAGGGCTTGACTGGGGCGATCGCCCACCTGTTCTGACAGCGCCAGCCCCTGCTCTAGGTAGCTGAGCACGGTTTCGTACTGCTCGGCCTCTAGCAGTTGGGACTGGCCCTGGGCCACCTGGCTGTAGCCGAGGTTGGCGAGGGCGTTGGCCTGGCCGATGCGATCGCCGCTCTGGCGAGCCAAAATTAGCGCTCGCTGGCTGTGGCCCTGGGCAGCGTCAAAGTCTTGCTGGGCGACGCAGGTACGGCTGAGGTGGTTGAGGCTGGCAATTTCGCAGGGCACGTCGCGAGCCTCGCGGGCCACCTCTAGGGCCTGCTGGTGAAAGCGCTGGGCCTGGCTGTAGTTGCCCAGTGCTCGCTGAGAGTAGCCCAGCAGCGTGAGAATGCGGGCTTTTACCGCCGTGTTGGGCACGGCTTGCAGGGGCTGATCGAGATACTCCAGCAGGGCGCGGAGGGGTTCTCCAGAGAGGGCGGTGAACAGGCCGCCATAGAGGGGAAAGTAGCTCTGGTTAGCAAACTGCCGCAGGCCCTGGAGCGCTAGCTGAAACGAGCCCATCGACAGAATGCGCTGGCCCTGCTGACCCAGGCGGTTAGAGATCTGTCCCCACACCACAGCAAAGGTGAGAAAGGTGGCGATCGACAGCCGCTTGCCCGATTGGGGGTCGTAGGGCTGGCGATCGAACCAGTTCACCAGGGCCAGCTGAAGGCGCTGCAAAACCACCCCCCAGGCAACCCAGTCAGCTACGGCGAGAGGCGTGGGGACGCCAGCAGCAGTTACGGTTTGGTGCTGAGCCAGATCGGTAAACAGGCGTTTTAGGGCCAGGTTACTGACGATTTTTTCCCAGTGCTGCCAGGGGCCAGACTGCTGGCCCGGCTCGCTAAATCCTAGCTGTTGACCCTGGGCATAGATCCAGCCGACGATGTCGCCTTCGAGCTGCTGCCAGGCGGCTAGCCCTTGGTCTAGCCCGTCGGCCAGGGTGGCTAGGGCCGGGGCTGTCTCAGTCGCTGGAGCAGAGTCGGGCGGTGCCGGAGCCTGTTTGAGCGCCTGCACGAGCTGCACCAACTGTTCCCGAGAGAGCGGCTGATCGCGGTTGGGGTCTAGAGAGGCGAGCAGCTGAGACAGCCGGTCTTCGGGCGGCGCATTGAGAATCTCGGCCTCTATGCCAGTGAGCACCGCCGTGGCCTGGTTGTCGGCCTGCCAACGCTCCCACTCGCCCTGAATAGTGCGAAGGGCACGCTGCTTGCGCAGGGCCTTGGCCTGCTTGAGTTCGTCACTGCCGGGGGCTAGGTCAGGCTCTAGAGCCGCTAGGGTTGTGGCCAAGGCTCGCTCAAATAGTTCGCCACCGCCCGGCTCGATGCCCGCTTGCAGCATGCGGTAGACCTGCTGTTTTGACTGAATTTTGCCTTTGAGGGTAGCGGCAACTATGTCATCAATCAGGGCTTGGTACGGTTGAGCCATAGGTCGCCATGCCGTTTAGGACTGCGGAGAAGAAGCGGTTGCCCAAGTGTGCCACAGATTTTTCTGAGATTCAGCCCGGTGGCGGCGGAGTCTTGGGGGTCAAAGCTCAGCGAAATTCTGGGGTAAGGTAGCCTGAGAAGACTACGTTTCCCTTTATCTATGGGCCTTTCATCTATGGGAGGAACGCCCTGGAGTACGACCCACGCCGGGGTGCATCGGCTGCTCAAAGTTCGTCCGCTGCTGCCCCAGGGGGCGACGGGGTTGTTGGCGGTCTCAGGTGGGCAAGATTCGGTGTGCCTGCTCAAGCTGCTGGTCGATCTGCGGCCCAAGTGGGGTTGGCATCTGCGGGCGGTGCACTGCGACCACCGCTGGCGACCTGACTCGGCGGCCAACGCCGATTTTGTGCGGCAGCTGTGCGAAGGGTGGGGCGTTCCCTGTGAGGTGGTTGTTGCTGAGGCCGACTACGGCACCGAGGCCAAGGCTCGGCAGTGGCGATATCGGGTATTTGAAGAGTTGGCTAGTCAAGAACGCTGTACCCAGGTGGTGACGGGGCATACGGCGAGCGATCGCACCGAAACCCTGCTCTACAACCTGCTGCGGGGTAGCGGCACCGATGGCCTTCAGGCCCTAGCCTGGCAGCGGCCCCTATCCCATGAAAGCCCCATGGCCGTAGTGCGCCCGCTGCTGGGGCTCACCCGCCAGCAGACCGGGGAGTTTTGCCGCCAGTTCGGCCTGCCCATCTGGGAAGATGCCACCAACCAGGACACCCACTACACCCGCAACCGCATTCGCCTGGAGCTGCTGCCCTATCTTAAGGAGCACTTCAACCCTGGGGTAGACGCAACCCTGGCGAACACGGCTGAACTGCTCACCGCTGAGGTGGAGCTGCTGGAGGCCATGGCAGAGGAGCTGTACGAGACATCGGTTTTAGGCACTGCTGCGGGTGAGGGCGGGTGGAAAATTTTGCGATCGCCCCTCAAGGCCGCACCTCTGGCTCTACATCGGCGGGTGCTGCGGCGTGTGCTCCAGCAGGTAACCCCAGTCCAGGTCAGCTTTGAGCATGTGGAGAAACTCGTCGCCCTGCTCGCCGCCCCCAACGGCAGCCAGAGCGATCCCTTCCCCGGTGGGATTATTGCCGTGGTAGATGGCGACTGGCTGGTGCTGAAGCCACTGATGGTTCCGTAAGGTCACAGCATGGCATGGTGGAGGTTTTAGAATGGCACTAGCTCTATGAACCTGTTCGCGTGGGCCAGCCGATGACTTTACCCCCCGCTTTACGCTATCGCTTGGTACGCCTGCAATCTATGGGGCGATCGCTCAATCGCCCTACGGTCTGGGGTGGTTTTGGTCTGCTGGGTCTGCTAGCCATAGCCGTGCCCCAGTACTGGCGCAACCCTGAATGGCGCAGTCAGTACGATCCAGCCGTGGATAGCGCCGCCGTAGATCCCAGCACCAGTGTCGGCACGCTATCTAGCGAGGAGTTGGCCGACCTAGCCGAAATCGACAATTTGGCCCTGCTCCTTAACCAGCTTCAGCCCACCACCGCCACGGTCTTAGAAGAGTCAGCCCCTTCCCCCAGTACCGACGCCCTGGCTCTGCCCACGGCGACCGAAGACCAGCCAAACTCCACCGGCCCCTTCGCCGAATACTTAGAGCGCAGCCGTTTTCGGGTCAGCCCTGCGGCCAGTGACCGCGAGGCTGACTCCGCCGATGCGACCTCTATGTTTGGCCAGTCATCAGCCAGTACCTCTGCACCCTCTGCTGAGGAGCGCCTACCCAGTGCCCTGCAACGGGCTCTCAACCAGCGGTTTGGCGCTGAGGCAGGGCAGGCCTCTGAGGCGGCGGCTGAGGAGGATACTCAGGGGGCTGGGGCGATCGCCAACCCAGACACCCTCCCACCGTGGATGGTCGAAGGCAGCCTGCCTGGGGTAGACCAGCGATTTATTCGCACCACCCCGCAAATGTCGCCGCCGCCGGGCACCACAGGTTATACAACGCCCTCGGTACTCTCGCCCAGCCCGGCCGCAGTGACCCCCGCAGCCCCAGCCGCGCTAAATCTAAATTTTGGGACTTCGGCCGCCCCACCCTCGGCAGGGGTAACAGTGCCATCTCCGGCTGGCACCCCGAGCAATAGCCTCAGCTCGCCACCCCAGCCAGAACCCGCTCCGTTCTCGGCCCCCAGACCGCCCGGCGTTTATACCGGCAACGGCTACATCAATACGTTTTCAGACCCCAGCGGCCCAGCAAATTAAAGAGAAGTTCGGCCCTGAAAAACGAATGAGGGCGGATAGGCATTGACTCACCCACCCACCCACCCACCACCGACTCACGACCCAGTTCCCCTAGTCAGCGTTCGACTCTGGGTAGGGATCGCTCAGCTGCTCAGTCTCTGGGCAATCGTCAGACACGGTAATTTCAACATCGCCTCGGGGGACAGCGGCCAGGCGTTTGGTGACTGCGCCGATGCTCTCTAGGCGCACCATCTCTTCCCAAGAGCAGATTTCGTCTTCTTCTTCGGTTTCGTAGCGAAAGGTGACCAGGTCGCCTTCAATGTCTAAAATCTTGGCCCGCTCAATCCAACGCTGTTGATCCCGTAGAAAAATCCACACATCTTGACCATCACAACAGAGTTGATAGATCTTGCGGTGTAGCATAATTGCGGCTCCTTCACAGGTAACATCAACGCTCATGTCGCTGGGCTAGCGGAGGGGAGCGTTCTCCCAGCTAAAACGGGGTTGCCCTAGGTTTCAGGTTTTGCTTAGCCCCGTGCTGTGCCTTCGCTCCGGCTAAACTACGCGCTAGCAGTCTGGGTAGATGACCAGCAGCTATCAGTCCTAGCTAATCCTGGTTCTGTACCTTAACATTCCCAGAGTCATTCATTCTTCTCATATCAGTGAAGCGGAGACTGTAGTGTAGCAAGCCATACGGTCGCTTGCCCACAAGGGCCTTGAGGCGAACGCTATAGTGAGAAATCAGCCCTGTTCTGCGTGTTTCCTATGCTGCTGCACCTCTGTACCTGGCCCGAAGTTGAGGCCTACCTGACTCAGTCGTCGGGCATTATTCTGCCGATTGGCTCTACAGAACAGCACGGCCCCACCGGCCTGATTGGCACTGATGCCATCTGCGCCGAGGTGGTGGCCAAGGGCGTCGGCGAGGCCGCCAACGCCCTAGTTGGCCCCACTATAAATGTGGGTATGGCGCTGCACCACACAGCCTTTCCTGGTTCTATGACCCTGCGCCCCAGCACGCTGATCGCCGTCATTCAGGACTACCTTACGCCCCTGGTGCGCCACGGCTTTACCCGGTTCTTTTTCGTCAATGGCCACGGCGGCAATATCGCCACCCTCAAGGCGGCCTTTGCCGAAGCCTACACTGTCCTAGCCCACGATCAAATTCCCAATGCCGAGCGGGTGCGCTGCAAGATGGCTAACTGGTTCATGGCGCGATCGGTCTACACCCTGGCGAAAGAACTCTACGGCGATCAGGAGGGTTCCCACGCCACCCCCAGCGAGGTGGCTCTGACCCAGTACGCCTATCCCGATTTCATTAAGCAGGCGCCGCTGGATCCCCAGGTGGCCCCCTCGGGCCACGCCATCTACAGCCCCACCGATTTTCGCCTGCGCTACCCCGATGGCCGCATGGGCTCTAACCCTGCCCTGGCCACCCCCGAGCACGGGCAGCGGCTCTACGAAGCGGCGGTGAAGGAACTCACCAGCGATTACCTCGCGTTTTTGGCGGCAGAGTAGGGCTGACGAGTAGAACCCCATAAGAAAAAGCCCAGGTGTATCACGCACCTAGGCTCAGTGTGAGGACGAATTTTCTTCTATGCCTGGCCCCAAAGCTCTCGGACACCTGCCTCGGGAAGCCAGGTGGAAATCTCCTGAATGCGTTCTTCAGAAAGCTCGGCTTTGGTTGCCGAAAATACCGCTTTCACAGCTTGCTTACAGGCCGTTTCTCGGTCTTCAGCTGTTCTCTCTAGCCCCCCTTCGTTGGCAGCCCGAAAGAAGAAGCGATCGGAGTCGATCTTGAAAATTCCGGGGCCTTGCCAAGGCGGACGCACCCGACTCAAAAATCCCACCAGGGGATTTGTGTCTTTCCACAGATCGGTAACTTCTAGTTGCAGGGTCTTGTCTTCAGTAGGCATGACCTCTTCATGCAGTTCGTCAGCGACCCGGTCTGCGGCCTCGGTGGTCATCAGATCGCGCATGATGCGGAAGACGACTTCGGTAAAGTCTCTGGCCTCGTAGGGGTCAGAAAACCCGCCTTCGACCAAAACCTTCTCTAGAAATGAGCGATCTTTGTCGGCAATGGCGGCTCTAGAGTCTCCCTCCGTTGGCCGAGTTGTCGATACGCTTTTTCCTGTAGTGCTATCTACCATTTTGTCTCCTTTACTGATGGGACAAGCATGTTGCCTTGAGTAAAGGTTACGAAATGTTAATCGATCGCACGTCCCTCACAGGTTCAGGGCTAGCTCGGTCAGAAGGCAGAGGTTTGGGCAACGGGCGGGGTCTTCCATCAGGCCAACGGAAGACCCCGCTAGTTGCTCTCAAGGCCATAGGAGTTACGCGAAAGGAAATGGTTTCCAGGGAATCCATTCAGCCCAGAGTTGGGCCAGGGTGCCATCGGCGATCGCGGCCGCGATCGCCGCATTGATCGTGGCATTGAGCGTGGGGTTGGTTTTGGCGGTGGCGATCGCAAAGGGTACCCGCGTTGGCAGCGTAAAGGCCAGCTCCAGCGAAGCATCCTCCTCAGCGGCCACGACCAGCACCAGTTCATCGTCAATTAGCGCGTCAATCTCTCCAGCGCGAAGAGCCGCTAACATTTCGGGCAGCACCTGGTCGCTACCGGGGTAGGGCACCGCGATCGCGCCGGGAAAACCCTCGACCAGGGCAATGTTGGTGCTGTCGGCCAGTCCGCCGACCCGCTTGCCCGCTAGGTCTTCAACAGCGGCAATCCCGCTGCCTTTTTTAACTAGCACCGCTTCATCGAATAGGCCGTAGGGCTGGGTAAAATCGACCACCTGCTGGCGATCAGGGGTAATGGCCTGGTTAAACCACACCACATCGTATTTACCGGTGGCCAGGCAGGTATAAAACTCAAACATCGGCAGATTGTGCCACACAGGCGTTAGCCCGAGCTGGTGGCAGAGGTGGCGAGCCAGCTCAGGTTCGTAGCCGGCGCGCTGCCCAGCGGCAGCCAGAAAGCTCATGGGGCGGGCATCAAAGTCGCTGGCGGCAATGTGCAAAACGCCGGGCTCAACGGTGAGGCTGGTGAGAGATTCAGTTGTGGGTAACGGGGGACACATAATCTTTGGAGGGAGAACTTATTATGACAAGTACATAGGGCACCCCCAGATTTGTCAACTAAGTTGAGTCAAATTCATCTCAGTAGGTTGGGTGAAGCCCAGTGCAGGGTCTAGCTCTGTTGGGTTCCGCTAGCGCTCTACCCAACCTACGTCGCTCGCTTTGCGATCGCCCCCCTGTAGGGTGGGCACCGCCCACCACCGACAGATTCCTGTAGATGACTTGCCCCGTCCCCTGTGTTTCCTGCGCCCAGAGACTCTGTTTGCAATGGATTATCAACCGATTCAGCTCTCCCCAGCGCAGATTCAGCAGTTCCAGAATGACGGATTTCTGATTCTGGAGAACTTTCTGCCCGCTGACTTCGCCCAGCGCCTGGCCGATCGCCTGGAGCCCATGTTCCACGGCGAGTTTGAGACGGGCATTTACCCCGACGAGTGGCACTGGCGACCGCGCATGAGCCTGCCCGACATCACCCGAGAAATCTGCAACGGCTGGAAATGCGATCGCACCATCGCCAGCCTGGTGCTCTCGTCAGAAATTGGCCGTCTCAGCGCCACGCTCGCTGGGTGGGAAGGTGCCCGCATTGGCCAAGACAGCCTTTGGATGAAGCCCCCCGGAGCCCAGGCGATCGCCATGCACCAAGACGGCGTCTACATCGACTACCTAGTGCCCGCTCAAATGATGACCTGCTGGGTCGCGCTGGATAACGCCACCGCCGCCGATGGCACCCTGGTCTACGCCAAAGGCTCCCACAAATGGCCGATTTCTAGCGTTGAGGGCGAATTCCATGCCCCCACCAAAGACTACCGCTGGGCCATGCTGCAAGCGGCAGAGAATGCCGGAGTGCCCGAACCTGAGCTGGTGGTCGTCGATGTGCCCGCCGGGGGCTGCGCCTTTCACCACGGGCGCACCTGGCACGGCCTCGGCCCCACTACCCGCACCGAAGGCATGTTCCGCAGCATTGGTCTGCACACCATTCCCGCCAGCGCTCAATTTCACCCCACCAACCCCCAGGGCTACATCTACGGTCGCTACAAGCGCGTCGGCAATACGGAGATGGATGAAAGCTTTTTTCCCATTCTCTGGCGCGAAGACGGCTACCGCAGCCCCCACTTGGCAGAGTACTGCGAAGACCCGTTGGCGCAAGGAGCCTTGACGCCTGCGTAATTGGCTGAGAGTTTTGAGTTCTTAGTTTTGAATTTTGAGTTCTTGCTGTATGGCACCAATTCAAAACTCAACATTCAAAACTCAAAACTTCCTCAGATCTCCTACGCATCCATACCCTAGGGCAGACACATAGGTCTGCCCCTACACCCATCCACCCCCTACACCCATCCACCCGCTACCCCTCACCCCCATGTCCACCAAAACCTGGAACGGCCTCCCCTTTACCGGCCTTACCGAAGACTTTGATCCCCAGTGGTTGCTGACGCCTGAGCAGCAAGCTTTGCAGGCAAAGCTGATTGAGCTGTGTGCGGCGGTGCTGCGGCCCAATGCGATCGCATCAGATCGCAACCTCATCTACCCCCGCAAAAACTTCGAGGCGCTGGCATCCTTGAACTTGCTGAGCTTGTTCGTTCCCAAAGAATGGGGCGGCTTGGGCGAAAACCATGTCTGCGCTGCCATGGTGGTCGAAACGATCGCCCGCTACGGCTGCCCCAGCACAGCAATGTGCTACACCATGCACCTGGGGGCAGTGGCGGCAGCGCTGTTTCGCGCCCACGACAGCCCAGAACTGCAAAGCTTGCTGAAGCGGCTCGATAGCGAGGTGCTAATCGGCACCCTATCCTACTCTGACCCCGAGACTGGGTCACACTTTTGGTACCCCGTATCCTCTAAAGCCACGGCGACCCCCGATGGTTGGCAGGTGAACAAAAAGGCGTCGTGGACGACCTCGGCAGGGTTTGCCGACTGGTACATTGTGCAAACCACCAGCCCCCACTTCGACGGTAATTTCTCAGATCTGTCGTGCTTTCTCATCTACGCCGACGAGGTGCAGGCCGAACCCCACAAGTGGGATGCCCTGGGCCTGCGCGGCAACCAGTCGGGCACCCTGCTGGTGGATGGGGTGACGGTACCGCGCGATCGCATGGTTGGCCCCGAGGGCGACGGCACCGCCTCCAACGACGAGATTGTGGACCCCTTCTTTTTGCTCTGCTCGTCGGCCTGCTGGAACGGCATTGCATTGGGGGCGATCGACATTGCCAAGGCCCACGTCACCCGCAAAAAGCACGTCGATGTGGGCATGCGCGTGGCCGACTACCCAACGATTCAGGACTACTTTGGCGAAGCGATTATGGACACCAGCGCCTGCCGCATGTTCACCTTTTCCATGGGGCAGCTGATGGATCAGCTCACCAACAGCTGCGACTGGGCCATTCATGCCGACACCAGCGCCCTGCCCCGCGCCGCCCACCTGCACTGGTACTGGCAAATCAAGTTCGAGGCGGCCAAGAATGTAGCCCACGTCTGCGACAAAATGCTTCACGCCTGCGGTGGCTCCGGCTTCAAGAAAGACATGGAGATCGAGCGCTACCTGCGCGACGGCAAGGCGGGCTGGGTGATGGGGCCGACCAACGAGGTACTGCGCCAGTTCGTTGGCAAGTCGGCCCTGCTCGGCTTCGACTCTTTGGATTACTGGAACCAGTCGGTGAACGAGCGGGTGCTGCACAACGAGCTAAAGAAGCTCGACCCTGACGAAAAGCGCAAGCTAGCCGAGTCGCTGCTGGCGGATTTAGCGGAAGCCGAAAAACCTGCTCCCCCCATTCCCGTTGCCGCCGCGTAGGTGGGCACCGCCCACCATCCAACCCCGCCACCGTCTCCAATTTGCCCTCTTTACCCATTACTCGAACGGTGGGTTACGGCCAAACCAAAAGATAACGGCACAGCAAGAATTTTCTGGAACCTAACCCACCCTACCCATCCACCCGCCTACCCATTCACCCCCTCCCCACTACCCCACAGGAACCGAACCATGACCATTGCCCAAGAACGTCCCACCGCGATCGCTGTTGCCCACCCCCTGGAACCGCTAACACCCGAAGAAATCGCCACTGCCGTCGCCATTCTGAGCGAGGAAAAATCTCTTGGCGCGATGGCTCGCTTTGCCACCGTCACCTTGAATGAACCGGCAAAAGAAACGGTGCTGGGCTTTAAGCCAGGGGATGCCATTACCCGCGAAGCCTTTGCCATCATTCTCGACAACGCCACCGCCCAGACCTATGAGGCGGTGGCTTCCCTCACTGAAGGCACCGTTGTTTCGTGGAAACACATCCCCGGTGTGCAGCCGCCGATCATGCTGGATGAGTTTATTGAGTGTGAGAATGCGGTTAAGGCCTGCCCGGCGTTTATTGAGGCGATCGCAAAACGCGGCATTACCGACCCCAGCCTAGTCATGGTCGATCCCTGGTCTGCCGGTAACTATGGCATTGAGGATGAAGAGGGCGTTCGCCTCTCCCGCGCCCTCTGCTGGGTGCGGGCCAACCCCACCGACAACGGCTATGCCCGCCCCATCGAAGGCGTCATTCCCGTGGTAGATCTCAACAAAATGGAGGTGATCCGGGTCGAAGACCACGGTGTGGTGCCTCTGCCGCCCCAGGCATCCAACTACTCCCAGGAGTACGTCAAAGACTTTCGCACCGACCTCAAACCGCTCGAAATTGTGCAGCCCGAAGGCCCTAGCTTCGCGGTCAGCGGCCATGAGATTCGCTGGCAAAAGTGGAAAATGCGCGTCGGCTTTACCCCCCGCGAAGGGCTGGTGCTCTACACCGTCACCTACACCGACGGCGGCGAAGAGCGGCCCATTCTCTACCGCGCCTCCCTGGCGGAGATGACCGTGCCCTACGGCGACCCCCAGCCCCACCACTACCGCAAAAACGCCTTCGACGTGGGGGAATACGGCATTGGCTCATTAGCAAATTCTTTGACTCTGGGCTGCGACTGTCTGGGTGAAATCTACTACTTCGACGCCTTTATGACCAACTCGCGGGGCGAGGTGGCCCAGATTAAAAACGCCGTCTGCCTCCACGAAGAAGATTTTGGCATTCTCTGGAAGCATGTGGACTGGCGCACGGAAGAGACCGAGGTGCGGCGATCGCGCCGGTTAGTTGTCTCCTTCATTGCCACGGTGGGCAACTACGAGTACGGCTTCTACTGGTATTTCTACCAAGACGGCAGCATTCAGTACGAGGTCAAGCTGACCGGCATGATTAGCACGGCGGCGTTTCCTCCTGGCGAGGTGCCCAAGTATGGCACCCTGGTCGCTCCCCAGCTCTACGCCCCAGTGCACCAGCACATCTTTAACGTGCGCCTCGACATGTGCGTGGATGGCCTGCAAAATTCCGTCTACGAAGTGGATATTGAGCCTGAAGAGGACGAACTCAACCCTTACGGCAACGCCTTCTACGCCAAATCGACCCTGCTCGACACCGAACTCGCCGCCCAGCGCCTGATCGACCCCATGAAGGGTCGCTATTGGAAGATTGTCAACCCGACGGAAACCAACGCCATGGGCTACCCCACAGCCTACAAGCTGATTCCCGGTGAGAACACGCTGCCCCTGGCCAGACCCAGCGCCAGCGTCATGAAGCGCGCCACCTATATGAGCAAGCACCTGTGGGTCACACCCTACAGACCCGACGAGAAATTTTCGGCGGGCGACTACCCTAACCAAAGCCCCGGTGGCGAGGGTTTGCCCCAGTGGACGGCGGGCGATCGCCCCGTGGCCAACACCGACCTGGTGGTGTGGCACACCTTTGCCCACAGCCACGTGCCCCGGGCCGAAGACTGGCCGGTGATGCCCGTGGCCTACATTGGCTTTATGCTCAAGCCGCTGAACTTCTTTGACCAAAACCCCGCCAACGACGTGCCCCCCTCGACCAGCAAGCACAGCTGCTGTAACTGAGCTCCTGAACGATTAGTGGGCTTTGAGGCTGTTATGCGGCGATCGCGCTAGAGCTTCTTGAAGTATCTAGCGACTGGCCATAGCTCAAAGCCCGCTTTTTCATAGGTGTGCCGGGCTGGGGCGTGGCCAGGGTCACCGCCGGTCTCAACCATGGCGATCGCCATACCGGCCTCTTTCATCCAGCACAGCGCAAATTCTGTTAGAGCGCTGCCAATGCCACGGCCCTGAAACTCTGAGTCAACGGCGACCATATAGATCTCGCCCATACTGTCTGCTGGGTGTAGCTTGACGGCGACAAAACCCACAACCAAATCTGCCTCCTTAGCAACCCACACATTGGTGTCTTCCCCAACGCAGACATCCTCGACCGCCTTTTGCTGGCTCTCCTGCCAGTGATTGGGATAGAACGCCTGATACACCTCGGCATTCATCGTGTTCTGAATCGAATCAAACACTGGGGCCCATGCCCGCAGCGCAAGCCGAACAACCGCATCAAGGTGGCGAGAGGCATAGAGTTCAATTTCCATGGTTCTGCAACCAAAACGGGGAGTCGATGGCTTCATCGAACCTATTTTAGGGCGAATGCCTGTGGCTCTGGCAGTCCTGAAAGCCTACAGCTAATGAAATCCGGGTTGGACACCCAAGATATATCGAGCTTTTCGCTCTTCTATTTTTGTTCTTTTGCTATCACCCCGGAACCCGCCGACGGTTCAGTGCGTCACCCTAGAGTTGGCCAACTCGGCATCTATGGCCATCGCTATAGTTCTATGCGGTTGAGCGTTACCCTAAGGGGGGTTAACGGCACCCGCTAGACTGTCGTCTAATAGTTCAACCGTCACTCGCCCATGGCTATGACCGCTTCGTTTCCCAACCTGCCGCCAGAATCTAGACCGCTGGGGGGCCGCTATCGGCTCGTGCAGCCCCTGGGCTCTGGGGGCTTTGGCCAAACCTTTAGCGCCCAAGACCTGCACCTTCCGGGGCATCCGCTCTGCGTGGTAAAGCAGCTCAAGCCCCAGGTGACTACTGCCGAAGAGCTGCAAACGGCGCGGCGGCTGTTTGACACTGAAGCCCAGACCCTCTACAAGCTGGGGGCGCACCCCCAAATTCCGGGACTGCTGGCCCACTTTGAGGAAGGGCAGGAGTTTTACCTGGCCCAAGAGCTAATCGAAGGTCATTCTCTGGCGGAGGAGTTAGGCACCCCCTGGACAGAGGCCCATGTTGTGGCGTTTCTCGGCGATCTGCTGGGGATCTTGGCCTTTGTGCATTCCCACGGGGTGATCCACCGCGACATCAAGCCCTCGAATTTGATTCGCCGGGCCAGCGATCGCCGCATCGTGCTAATTGACTTTGGCGCGGTCAAGCAGGTGAGCGCCCAGGCTACCGCCCTGCGCTCTGGTCACAGCCACACCATCTCCATCGGCACCCAGGGGTATATGCCCAGCGAGCAGGTGGCCGGGCGGCCTCAGTTCAGCAGCGATATCTATGCTGTCGGCATTTTGGGCATTCAGGCGCTGACCGGCTACCCGCCGACGGAGCTGCACCCCGACCCCCACAGCGGCGAGCTGGAGTGGCAGCACTACGCGCCCCAGGCCCACCCTGCCCTGCTGGACGTGTTGGATGTGATGGTGCGCTACGACTTTCGCACCCGTTATACCACCGCTGCCGAGGCGCTGGCTGCCCTGAGGAAGCTGCCTCCGGCCCTGAGTCGGTATGTGCCAGCGGCACCGACACCCCAGGGGCAGGCTCCCCGCACTACCGTTGCCACTGTGGCGGTTGGGCGACCGCGAGAACGAACTCAACTGACGGCAGCTCAGGTGCCAGCTGCCCAGGTGCCCAGACGGCGGCGAGAACCGTCGTCAGCTAACTGGTTACCTCTGGCGGCAGGGGCTTTGGCGGCGTCTGTGGTGGCGATCGCAGCTCTCCTCGGCTGGCAAGCCTGGCGCTCAGCATCCTCTACCCCAGAAGACGAAACTCCGGTGGTGGCTGAGTCTCCCGTCGTTGAGGCTCCTACTGACGCTGAGCCTGTAGTTGTTGAACCTGAACCCGAAGAGACTGCCGATGTCGCTGCCGAACAGGCTGAGGCCGAGCCAGGGGAACCCACTGCCCCCGAGCCAGAGGTGGACGATGCGCCAGAGGTGGTTGTAGAGCCTGAAGAGACCGCTGCGCCTGAGCCAGAAACCAGCGAGCTAACGCCTGAGGCAGCTCAGGCGACGGTGGCAACTCTGTATAACCATGTCTCGAATGGAGCTTGGGATGCGGCGCGATCGCAGTTTAGCGGCCCCCTAGCGCAGCAGTTTGACCCCGGCTTTTTTGCCCAGTTCGATCGCGTTTCGGTCGAGAACCTGCGGGTGACGGGGCAAACCTCAGACAGCGTTGAGTTCGTGGGCGAGAACACCTACGTTTACCCCGATGGCTCTACCCAGCGAGAACAGCGATCGTTCACGGTGCAAATGCAAGACGGGCAGCCCCGGATTGTGGGCTCTAGCTTTGGCGGAGTGCTGAAGTCGCGGTAGCCTCAAGGCGATCGCTACAGCTTAGTTCTCAGCGGGTTTGTGGTGCTCGTGCCAGTGGCGGGCGATGTCAACGCGACGGCAGATCCAGACGCGATCGCGCCCCTGCACATAGTCTAAAAACCTTGCCAGCGCCGCCGTACGCCCCGGCTTGCCCGCCAGGCGGCAGTGCAGGCCAATGCTCATCATCTTCGGTGCTTCGTCGCCCTCGGTGTAGAGGGTGTCAAAGGCATCGCGCAGGTAGGCAAAGAACTGATCCCCCGAGTTAAACCCGGCATAGGTGGCAAAGCGCATGTCGTTGTTGTCGAGGGTGTAGGGAATCACCAGGTGCGGTCTACCGTACTCGGTATTCCAGTAGGGCAGGTCGTCGGCGTAGCTGTCGGCGTCGTAGAGAAAGCCACCCTCTTCGACCACCAGGGCGCGGGTGTTGGGGCTGTTGCGGCCCTGGTAAAAGCCTAGGGGGCGGCTGCCCGCCACCTGGGTATGAATCTCCACCGCCTGGCGAATGTGCTCGCGCTCGGCCTCAATGCCAAAGTACTGGTAATCAATCCAGCGGTAGCCGTGGCTGGCGATCTCCCAGTCGGCCTCGGTCATGGCGGCGACAGCCTCAGGGTTGCGGGCCATCGCCATAGCTACGGCATACACCGTTAGGGGCAGCCCTCGACCTGTGAACAGTCTGTGCAGCCGCCAAAACCCAGCCCGGCTGCCGTACTCATACATCGACTCCATATTCATGTTGCGCACTCCGGTCAGCGGTGCGGCCCCCACACTTTCCGAGAGAAATGCCTCCGAGGCCGCATCGCCGTGGAGAATGCAGTTTTCGCCCCCCTCTTCGTAATTGATCACAAACTGCACCGCAATTTTGGCGTTGCCTGGCCACCGGGCCTGGGGCGGGGTGCGGCCATAGCCAACCAGGTTGCGGGGGTAAGAATTGGGAATTGCCATAGCAGGTTGCAGAGATGGATTTGTCGGCGATTAAGGCTGGATCTTAGGGGCAAATTGAGTTTTGGTCTAGCCGAGGCTGGGGAGATTTCTAGGAAAGTCAATCCCAGGATCATCGTGACTGTAGCCGCCGTAGGGTAGGCATTGCCCACCCCTGGAGAAACGGTTTTCCAAAAGTCGCCTTAGGACTCAGCCCGCATGAATATGGATCCTTCAAGTTCGGTTTTCCGCAGAAAACCGGCCTCAGGCCACAAAAATGTCCATTCCCCCCTCGTTTATGATCTACAGATCAGCTAATGTCGAAGGATGGCTACGGGCAGAGACGAATACAGCGGGCAGAGCTACGATGTAGCATTGAACTCTGTGTGCTTAAACCTCAATTAACTCTGCTGGCGGCCTAGCTGACAGCACAATCGCCACAGAATTGTGGCACTGGAGCTACGGCTTTGTTGAACGGAAGGAGTAAACCCATGTCAGATGTCGCGCTCTTGCCCAGCAAGATGCAGGCTGCCCCCGTTCTTGACCTCGACGCCATCAACCGAGAGTGGGGGGATGCTGACGCCAGCAGCCTGGTGCAGTGGGGCCACAGTACCTTTGGCGAGGGTCTAGTTCTAAGTACCAGTTTTGGCATTCAGTCGGCCGTAATGCTGCATCTAGTAACCCAGGTGGTGCCTAAAATTCCAGTTATTTGGGTTGACACCGGCTATTTGCCGGTAGAGACCTATCGCTTTGCCGAGGAGCTTTCAACCCGGCTCGATCTCAATCTCAAGGTCTACCAGTCGCCCCTCAGCCCGGCCCGCATGGAAGCGCTCCACGGTCGCCTGTGGGAGCAGCAGGATGTGGAAGCCCTCAACCGCTACGACAGAATTCGTAAGGTAGAGCCCATGCAGCGGGCCTTGAGTGAGCTAAACGCCACCGCTTGGCTAACGGGGCTACGCTCTGACCAGACTGACCACCGCAAGTCGCTCGATCGGGTAGGCCAGCAGGGGGGGCGCTACAAACTGCTGCCCATTCTGAAATGGACATCTAAGGATGTGTACGACTACCTAGTGACCCATGACCTGCCCTACCATCCACTCTTTGACATGGGCTACGTGACCGTGGGCGACTGGCATTCTAGCCGTCCCATTACCGCTGACGACGACAGCGAGCGCGATACCCGCTTTAGGGGGCTTAAGCAGGAGTGTGGCCTGCACCTGCCTCAGTCGCCTGAGGAGGCCGCCAGTTTAGATTCGAGTTCGCTATAGGCCCACACACGACTCTAGGTTGGGCTTAGGTGGAGGGGCGATAGCATCCCACCCGTGAAAAAACCCATCCCTGCCAAGGTTGCACCGTTCGAGATCGTTCTTCACGAGAAGGGTGGTCAGGGATCCCCGCGTAAGCAGGAGATCAGTCTGCCCCTGCTGATTGGTTGGGTGGGGCCGATTGAGGCTGTGGCCCTGTGGATTTTTGGGGTGACGCGGGGCATTTAGCGGGGACGAGATGAACCCTCAGTGCCTTCATTTGCCCTATTGTCGGGAAAATAAACATCTAGGCACGACAACCTTAAGCACCCGATTTACTTGGGGTTCACTGGCTCGGGTTCAATGTCTGCCCCAAGGGAGAGGCCGTCCGCTCTGAACTATTCTAAAATCTATAGGCTATGCCCGAAGTGCAACCTTTTATTGGCTCTGTAAAGAACGCGCTCAAGCGGCGTAATCCATTCTTCGCGATACCTGCTCTGAACCGCTAATGCCTCCAGCTCCCTTACCTAAAAATGAAGCGGGACGGTTAGAAGCCCTGCGGCGCTACGAAATTTTAGATACACCCCCCGAAGTGGGGTTCGATCGCATCACTACCCTGGCAGCACGGTTGTTTGATGTGCCCATGGCCCTGGTTTCACTGGTCGATGAGTCTCGGGCCTGGTTTAAATCGTGCTATGGGTTTGAGGGGCAAGAAGTTCAGCGGCACAGCACGTTTTGCAGCCATGCCTTGCTGTCTGACGGCGTATTGGTTGTCCCTGAGGCGCGCCGCGACAGTCGCTTTATCGATAACCCCCTGGTGCAGACTGAGCCGGGGCTGCGTTTTTACGCTGGGGCTCCATTACGCAATCAAGACGGCTATGTCTTGGGCACTCTGTGCCTGCTCGACACTCAGCCCCGAGACGATTTTGGCCCCGACCAGCAGGCGATGTTGGCCGATCTGGCCGCCATGGTGATCGATGAACTCGATCTGCGCTTGGCAGCCCATCGGGTAGCGGCCATTGATACGGCTCTGCTGGCGGTTACCCAGGGGGTAGCCACCCAGACGGGGGATGCCTTTTTCTCGGCTCTGGTACTGCATCTCACCGAGACTTTAGGGGTTGACTACACCTACATTGGTCTGGCCAAGGGCGATGGGCAAGATGCCATCCAAACCATTGCGGCCTGCGCCCAGGGGCAGATTGTCGAAAACTTTGAGTATCTGCTGCACCATACTCCCTGCCATCAGGTGCTGCTCAAACGCGAACTGTGCTGCTATCCCGGCGGCGTTAGGGCGCAGTTTCCCCAGGCTCAGCTGCTGAGCCCCTTGGGTATTGACAGCTACGCGGCCATTCCCTTTTTTGACTCCCAGGGTAATCCCCTTGGGCTGCTGGGGGTGATGGATGGCAAACCCTGGGGCAATATTCAGCTGATCAAAGCGCTGCTGCCCATTTTTGCCCTGCGCATTGCCACCGAACTCGATCGCCAGCGCACCGATGCCGCGCGGCTACAGGTGCAGCAAGACCTGGAACATCTGGTAACCCAGCGCACCGCCGAACTCTCTCAAACTAACCACCGGCTGCAGCTAGAGATTGAAGAACGACGGCAGGCTGAAATCGCCCTAGAAAAAGAGCGGGAACTGCTGCGGGTGCTGCTCGAAAATGTGCAGGCGGGCATTGTCGCCTGTGATGAAGCGGGCATTTTAAGCCTGTTTAACCAGTCAGCGCGCGACTTTCATGGCCTGCCAGAACAGCCCCTGCCTCCCGACCAGTGGGCCAACTACTACGACCTCTATTATCCCGATGGCAAAACACCCCTGGACAAAGAGGCGATTCCGCTATTTCGCGCGTTACAGGGCGAGCGCGTAGTCGAAGCTGAGATGGTCATTGCCCCGAAGGGAGACAGGGCGCGAACGGTGCTGACGAGCGGCCAGGCGATCGCAACGGGAGACGGCAATACTAAGGGTGCCGTGGTCGTCATGCACGACATTACCGAACGCAAGCAGGTCGAAACTGCCCTGCGCGATAGTGAAGCTCAGCTATCTAGCATTTTTGAGACGGTGCCCAACGGCATTATCATTTTTGACGACCAGGGCCGGCTCGTCACCGCCAATTCAACCGCAGAAGAAATTTTTAAGCTGACTCGTAGCGACCTGGCCGATCGCGCCTACGATGACCTGTCTTGGGCCATTACAACGGTGGATGGGCAACCCTTTGCCACCGAAGACTTGCCCTTTGCCCAGGTCATGCGCACTAGGGAACCGATCCACGGTATTGAATATGCTATGACCCATGGCGATGGCACGCGCACAATTCTGTGTATTAATGCCTCACCGCTGTTCGACGCCAATGGCTACATCACGAATGTGGTTACATCGGTCACCGACATTACCGAGCGGCACCAGTCTGCCGCTACTCTCCAGGCCTCTGAAGAACGCTATCGCTCGGTGATTGAAACGGTGGCAGAAGGCATTGTGCTGCAGCATGCCGACGGCAGCATTTTTACCTGCAACGCCAGCGCCGAGGAGATCCTAGGCCTAACTGCTGAGCAGATGATGGGGCGCAGCTCCCTCGATCCGCGCTGGTCAGCGACCTACGAGGATGGCTCTCCCTTTGCGGGCGATCAGCATCCTGCGATGATTACGCTGCGAACCGGTGAGCCCCAGTCCAATGTGCTGATGGGGGTGCACAAGCCCGATGGCACCCTGACTTGGATTTCGATCAACACCCGGCCGCTGTTTCACCCCAACGACCCTACGCCCTTTGCCGTGGTGGCCTCGTTTTCAAACATCACCGAACGCAAGCTGGCCGAAACCGAGCGGGCGCAGCTAATTCGCGAGCAGGCGGCCCGGCTCGACGCCGAAGCCGGTCAGTTTCGCTCAGCCCTGCTGGTCGATATCAGTACCACCCTGGCCTCCCTGCTCAACCACACCGATACCCTAAAGCGAGTCGCCGATCGGGTGGTGCCATTTTTTGCCGACTGGTGTGCGATCGATTTGCTGACCGCGACCCAGGGCATTGGTCAGGGTATTGAGCGGGTTGCGATCGCCCACTGCGACCCGGCTAAGGTAGAGCTGGGCTGGCAGATCCAGCAGCGCTATCCCCAGCCGCTGACTGCCCCTTCAGGGGTGGCCAAGATTGTGCACACTGGCCAAACCGAATTGGTGGCCGAGATTCCGCCAGCGGCCCTGGAGGCGGTGGCCCACGACGCCGAGCACCTGCGGCTGCTACGGGAGATGGGGCTAAAGTCTTGTATCGTGGCCCCGTTGATTGCTCGGGGGCAGATCCTGGGGGCAATTTCCTTTGTGATTGCTGAAACCGACCGCCGCTACGCCGCTAACGATTTGGCTCTGGCTGAGAATATTGCCCACCAGGTGGCGATCGCAGTTGACAACGCCCGCCTCTACCAGGCCGAGCAAACCGCGCGTAGCGAGGCCGAGGCGGCCAACCGCATCAAAGACGAGTTTTTGGCGGTGCTCTCCCACGAGCTCAGGTCGCCCCTCAACCCGATTTTGGGCTGGTCGCAGCTGCTGCAAAAGCGCCAGCCCGATGCCACCACGCTGATGCGAGGGCTACAGACCATTGAGCGCAACGCCAAGCTGCAAACCCAGCTGATTGCCGACCTGCTCGACGTTTCCCGCATTTTGCAGGGCAAGCTCAGCCTGGAGGTGGCCCCTGTGCAGCTTCAGGCCACTGTCGAAGCCGCCATGGAAACCGTGCGGCTGGCGGCAGAGGCCAAGGGCATTGAAATTCGCACCCAGTTTGACCCCGCTATATCTCCGGTGATGGGGGACTCTGGTCGGCTCCAGCAGGTGGTGTGGAACCTGCTGGCCAACGCGGTGAAGTTTACCCCCGAGGGCGGTCGAGTCGAGATTCGGCTGGAGACCAGCGCCCCAGCAACCCGTCGGGGGGCCGGACTGTCCCCTGGCGGGAGCCATGCTCAGCTGACGGTGACTGACACGGGCAAGGGTATTGCCCCAGAGGTATTGCCCTACATTTTCGAGCGCTTTCGCCAGGCCGATGGCAAGACGACGCGCCAGTTTGGCGGGCTGGGGCTGGGGCTGGCGATCGCCCGGCAGCTGGTTGAACTCCATGGGGGCACTATCACCGTGGCTAGCCCCGGCGATAATCAGGGGGCTACGTTCACGGTACGTCTTCCCCTCCGGCGGCCTCTGGCCCAAGGGGCAGACGACGGTATAGACCCTACTTTGCCCTACCCTTCTAGCTTATTGAGCCGGGCCGACACCCTGGTGGGAGTCCGCATTTTGGTGGTTGAAGATGAAGCCGATGCTCGAGAACTGCTGGTATTTGTGCTAGAGCAATCTGGGGCAACCGTTACGGCGGTGACCTCTGCCGAGGAGGCGCTACGGCGGCTGCCCGACCTGGGGCTAGATATTCTCATTAGCGACATAGCCATGCCTGAAATGGATGGCTACATGCTGGTGCAGCAGGTGCAGGCGGAACTCGCCCAGCGGGGCCAGCGCTGCAAGGCTATGGCCCTAACCGCCTATGCCAGTGAGATTGATCAACAGCAGGCGATCGCGGCGGGGTTTCAGCGCCATTTGAGTAAGCCCTTTGAGCCAGCGGAGCTAGTGGATGCGATCGCCACCCTGGTCGCCGAGTAGACCCATAGCGCTGGCCAGACTGGCTATGGCTATAAAATAGAATCTAACGCCAAAAGCTGGCAGGCTCGCGATCGCCACTCCAGGAGTACCGTCTTCGCCTGTCCTAATGCACTTGTTCTAACTAAGGGGAAATGGCTGCAAAATCCTAGTTGCGATGACTGTCCTTGAGCAGAGCGGCAACCTTGGTGAGCAACTGATCAAACTCAATAGGTTTACGAATAAAATTGCTGGGTTCCAGGGCCAGACCCTGGGTAAATTGAAGGGTGTCGTAGGCCGTAACAATTAAGATTGGCATCAGCGGCAGAGTTGGATTTTGCCGAATTTTTTGGGTGACTTCATAGCCGTTCATATCCGGCATCATCACATCCATCAAAATCAGGTCGGGGGGGGCATCTTCGACCTTAGCCAAAGCCGAGCCGCCGTTGCCAGCGGTCTCAACTTCGTAGCCTTCTGTTTCTAACACCGTTCTCAACAAAAACAAATTGTCTTCTATGTCGTCTACGACGAGAATGCGAAAATCTGAGGGGGTGCACACGGCGGTGGATTTAATAAAGTATATGAATATTGCTAGTCTAAAGGATAAGCCATTCTACCTACCTCAAACTTCAGGCACAGATCGGGCCATAAAAAAGGTAGGCATAAGCCTACCTAATCGATGTTCACTGTGTTGATAACAACGGAGATGTGCTGAGTCGTGGGGTTAGCGAGGAGCTACGCCATAGGCGCGAGGGCTGTGCGCCCCAGAGGCGGCTCCACCCAGGGCAGCCACTAGACCCAGCAGCGACCCCAGAGAAAATGACCAACCCACGGTGGCGGCATTGCCCGCGATGTTTTGGGCTTGCTCTGAGGTGACGTTGGGATCTTGGGCCGCGTTGGGCAGGGCATCGACGGGCACTTGGTTAATCACGGCATCGGCCCCCTGGGCGACCAGCCCAAAGGCTCCGGCGACGCCGCTAGACAGCAGCCAGGCGCTAACGGCCAGGGTGGTTGCCCACAAAATAGCGCCGTTGAGCAGGGCGGTTTTGCGGTTCATCGGGCCACAGGCGCGGGCAGTAACCCAGCCCCCCAGAAACAGAGCAATCAGCAGACTGATGATTGACCAAATACCGACAGCGGCACCGACGCCGCCAGCATTGTTTTGGGCCGCATCGGAGCCAGCTAAGCTGGTGAGGCCAATGGCGGCACCCAGTCCGGTGAGGACAAGTTGGGCGGCGATCGCCACAACTAGCCCTGCAAAGATTGGCCCCCAGCGCACCAGGTCATGGTAGCCCGCTACAGCCACGGGGGTTGTGGTTTCTACGACACGCTGGACAGGATTGGTGCCGTAGCCGACGGGCTCTTCTCGGTAGGCACCGGGTTCATTGGTGTAAGACATAGGTACTCTTTCCTCTCAATAGAACAACCCTAAGGTTGATTAATCTGGCCTCAATTTATGACGTTATCTAGACACGACCATCTACACAGAGACGCAAACAAAAATGTCCAAAGAGGGAGATCGTGATGGCCCTGTTTATTGCCCTATAACGAATGAACTAGGCTTTGTCGTGGTGAGCAGCCTAGAAAAATCTCTGCCAAACTGGCGGCTAACCCTTGGTTAGTTACAAAAATCAAACGGCTCATGCACAGCAATTCTGCCCTTAGGTGTATGCCTTTTACCGGGTGATACACCACCCTGGGAAAAGCTGCCAAGGGGCGATCGCCCTTTGGCGGTTGAGTTGAGCGGTTAGTTGTTGTGGCGATCGCGCGTGATTTAAGGAGACGTTGTGAATAAAGTATTAGGTATTGTGTTGGGCGGTGGCGCTGGAACCCGCCTCTATCCCCTCACTAAGACTCGGGCCAAGCCAGCGGTACCCCTAGGCGGTAAGCACCGGCTGATTGATATTCCCATTAGCAACTGCATCAACTCAGGCATTTCAAAAATCTACGTACTCACGCAGTTCAACTCGGCCTCGCTAAACTCCCATATTTCCAGGGCCTACAGTTTCTCAGGCTTTCAGCAGGGCTTTGTGGAAATACTAGCCGCCCAGCAAACCCCCGAAAACTTAGACTGGTTTCAGGGTACTGCCGATGCCGTGCGACAGTATTTGCCGCGCTTTGAAGACATGGATATAGACGAGTATTTAATCTTGTCGGGCGACCACCTATATCGCATGGACTACAGTGATTTTGTAGAACATCATCGGCGCACCAATGCTGACATTACCCTGTCGGTGCTACCGGTTGATCACGATCGCGCCTCCAGCTTTGGGCTGATGAAAATTGACGATTCGGGGCGCATCATCGATTTTAGCGAAAAGCCTAAAGGTGATGCTCTCAAGCAGATGCAGGTTGACACCACCACCCTGGGTCTCTCGGCAGAGGAGGCCAAAGAGAAACCCTACATTGCCTCTATGGGCATCTATTTGTTTAAGCGGGATGTGTTGATTGATCTGCTTAAGCAACAGCCTGAATCTCCAGATTTTGGTAAAGAGATTATTCCAAAATCGGCCAAAGACCATAACGTGCAGGCCTATCTCTTTAACGATTATTGGGAAGACATTGGTACGATTGAATCATTTTTTAACGCCAATTTGGCCCTGGTCAAACAGCCTAATCCGCTGTTTAGCTTTTACGATGAATCAGCCCCTATCTACACCCGTGCTCGCTATCTACCGCCCACTAAGCACCTCAAGTGCGAGGTCACCGAGTCGATGATTAGCGAGGGCTGCATTCTTAAAGAGTGCCGCATTACTAATTCTGTCATCGGCATTCGCTCTCGCATCGAATCGGGCTGCACTATTGAAGACAGCCTAATTATGGGAGCCGATTACTACCAGGCTAATATTGAGCGGCGCGGCAGCTGTGACACAGCCAAAATTCCCCTCGGCATAGGTGCAAACACCACCATCCAGCACGCTATTGTCGATAAGAATGCCCGCATTGGCTGCAATGTGAAAATTCTCAATAAAGACCGCGTTGAAGAGGCTGATCGAGAAGAGGATGGGTTCTATATTCGCAGCGGCATTGTTGTCGTTCTGCGAGGGGCCTCAATTCCTGACGATACGATTATTTAGCCTGAGCTAGCTAATAAGTTCCCTAGCTCAAGAAAGGAGCCCCTGGCAATCGCTAGGGGCTCCTTTCTTGGTAAGCGTCCATAGAAATGTGCTGGCTGAGTGAAGCCGTCCGTGGAGGGTTACAAAAGTGGGATGCACCCTTCGTGGATCGCCTCCCAAAGGGAGAAAGCCAAAACTTATCCAAGTCGTCCCCCAAGTGAAGTTGAAGTTGAAGTTGAAGGAGACGGCTACCTTTTTTGTTTTGAGTAGCGCCATGACTTGCAGATAAGTAGAGACTGGCTTAGGGATGTGATTGACAATGTACCAGACTTGCTAATCAATAGTAAGTAATGCTAAAGGAAGGCCTTGCTAACGAGAAGCTGTGGTGACTGATATCTTATTTGCTTGCGAGTCCAATCGTAATATTGCCTGAGGGGTGGAAAGCTCAAATTGGAGCAGGTAGATGACCTGCGATCGCCCCACAGTTTTCCGCAGATGTATTGGCTAAAAGCCCTGATATTTCGCAGGTTGAATAGAGCGGCTGCGTAATTTAACAAGGTCAGTCCCGTAAAGGTGGTTCAGAGGAACTGAGGCAATAAAAAGGGCGATCGCGCTACCAACGCGATCGCCCTTTCACTAATCGTTTTACTGGGCTTAGCTCACGACGGCTAGGCTGCCAGCGGCAGCGGCACTAATTGCCGAAATCGTGGCGGTAGCGAAGATCCACCAGGCGGCGGCGGCGGCGGTTTTGCGGGTGTCTTCCACCTGCTGGTAAGCCTGGTGCTTGATCTCGGCCAAGCGGCTTTCGACCGCATGTTCGAGCTGCTCAGCTTTGCTCAGGGCTCCGGTGCGAACATCTTCGATCTGGTCGATGATGCGGTTGGCATCGGTTTCTGAAATCGCATCAACGGAGCTCATCAGCGCCACTAGCGTACCGCGATCGACCTGGCCGAGGCGCACCTTGAGCGAATCGAAGCCCGCCTGGGGGTCATCCATCAGCTGCTGCAAGTCGCGGCGAATGCCGTAGTAGTTGAGTTCGGGGCGACCCAGGGAGTCGAGGTAGGTGCGAACTCGGGACAAAATGCCGCCCACAACCGACTTAACCCGCGCCTGCACATTGCGAATCTGCGTTACGACCTGGTCGCGTACCGAGAGCACCTGATCGACAGCAGCTTCGGCTTCGGCCTGGGTCATGTCGGGGCGCTGGGCCAGCAGGGCCACAACGGTATCGCGGTCGATTCTCGATAGTCGAGTTTGCAGGCGCTCGGCCCCTAGGCGAGGGTCGTTGAGCAGCAGCTTGAGATCGCGCTTGATGCCGTCAGGGTTGAGGGCGGCTTTGTCGGTGTTGCGCAGGTAGTCTTCCAGGGCGGTCTCAAAGGAGACGACCTGGGCCTGAGCCCGCCGGGCCAGCCGCTGGGGCATGTGCAGAATGTCGCGAATCGTGCCCAGCACGTCGTCAACAACCTTGTTGGCTTCGGCTTCGCTGAGGTCGTCGCGCTGGCTGAGCAACTGCACCAGGGTATCGCGATCCATGGCGGATAGGCGATCGCGAACCGCTCCTAACCCTGCCTTGGGCTCGTTCACCAGCAGCTCTAGATCGCGCTTAATGCCCTCGGGGTTCAGCTCGGGCTTGCCGGTTTCGAGCAGGTAGCGCTCAATGGCGCTGGTGGCTTCGTCGTACTTGGCTTTGGCCTGGGCGGTCAGCGCGGCAGGCGCATTGACGGTCTTGTACCAGGTTGACTCCACCTGGTCGAGGGTGCGATTGATCTCAGCCTCGGAGAGATCTTGGCGCTGGTTGAGCAGCTGCACCAGGGTGTCGCGATCGAACTGGGATAGGCGCTGGCGCAGGCGATGTACCCCGGCGTCGGGCTCGTTGAGCAGGGTGGCGATGTCGGCCTTAATGCCCTCGGGGTTTAGCTCAGCTTTGTGGGTGTTTTGCAGGTAGTGCTGTAGCCCCAGCCACTGGTTCTCAACCCGCGCCTTAGCGGAGGATTGCAGCCCGGCGGCATCGGCCTGCACGGTGTTCATAACGCCTTCTAGGCGGTTGGCCACGGTCTGGATATCGGCCTCGGGCATGTCCTCACGGGTGCTGAGGGTTTGGGCAAAGGCGTCGTAGCCAAAGGGGGTAAAGCGCTCTTGCAGATCATCCGCATCGGCGTAGGGATCTTCTAGCAGACTGCGAAAGGCACGGGTGCCCATGTCAGACAGCAGCTCTTCGCGAGGGGTTTGGCGCAGGAAGGTGTAGACCTTGGCCTGGGTATCCTTGGCGGCTTCGAGGCGGTAGCGCTCTGAGACTTCGCCCAGGGCTTGGGTGCGCACCGCTTCGAGCTGGCGCGAGACCTCAGAAATTTCGCCCTGGGTCAGCAGCCCCCGCGAGGCTAAAAGCTCCGCAAAGAAGGATCGATCCAGATTCATCAGCTCTTGGCGCATGAGACCGGGATCGGCGAAGGGGTCGTAGATCACGTCCCAAAATTCCTTCTGCATGCGCTGGGTGTTGAGCTGCCAGGGGTAAGAATTGAGCAGATAGGACTCAACGTCGGCTCTAACGACACTGTAGCGATCGCTGCCACTCACCTGGCTGGTCAGGGTATCCACCTGGCTGCCCATATCTTGCTTGAGCTGCTTGAAGCGATCGGCAATCTTCTCCACATCTAAATCAGACAGGTCAGCGCGACCCATCACCACCCCCATCAGAGTACTTAGCCCCTGGTTGAGCAGGCTAGGCTCTTTACCTTTGCGCTGCTGACGAAATTCGGCCAGAAACTCGTCTAGACGGCCACCCAACGACTCGGCCAGCAGCTCTTCGGGGTGGGCAGACTTGAGATAGTTGACCAGTTCACCCAGGCTGTCGCCGCCGGAGGCTTTGCCCAGAGCCTTGCTCCAGGTGCCATAGAGGCGATCGGCGATGCGGCTGGCCTCTTTTCGGGAGAGGTCGGTGCGGCTGCTGACCAGTTTCTCAAAGCTGTCGCGGTTGAGCTGGGCCAGGGTGTCGCGATCGGCGATGGAAGACAGGTCAGAGTCGCGCAGCAGGCGCTCAAACTCGGCCTCTAGCCCTTCGATATCTAAAGAAGGAGAGGCGAGCGAGGTAACGTACTCTTGCAGAGTGTCTTTAATATCTTTGCCTGACCAACCGGCGGTGAGTTCGCGGCGCACGGCGGCGGCGGTGGCTTCAGCGGTCTCAATCAGCTGGTTGCTGGCCATTTTGGCCCCCATGGCCCCGGTAGCGGCCCCCATCAGCGACTGAAAACTAGAGGTGGCGGTCTTAACTATCGACCCAATCAGCGACCCCACGGTGGTGGAGCTGAACCAAAACAACAGGCAAAAGTAAAAACCCCACACTACCAGGCCAGTAATTGCCCCTAGCATGGCGCTGCTGTACAGGCTGAGCTTGACGGCCAAAAAGCAGGCACAGAAAAGCGCCAAGCTAACCGTTACCAACGTCCAAGCGCCGAAAGCGAAACCGATTGTTTTGCCGCCGCTGCTACCAGAGCCGCTGCCGCTACTCGATGAGGATTTGCCAGCGTAGGTAAGGCCTGCCGCGACTGACAGATTCGTCAGCAAAAGATGAAAGCCAAAGGCCAAAATTATCCCCGAAAGCAGGGCGATAAAAAACTGAGGCCCAGAAAAAATGAGGGCAGCATCCTCAGAGGTGGTAATCGGGGTGGTAACTTCTGGAGACGCTACCTGGGCCAGAAGGCCGCTTGCTATGCTCAATCCAATCTGCTCAATCACGATACTGTTCCTTTGAGAATTGCAACTGTCTCGATGCCGCTTGATCTGCCCATTCCTAGCAATGGTTGATGGGGATACTGAGAATTTAGTCTGACTTTGCCAAAGACTACAGGTGGGGATGAGCTTGACGCAGTTCTGATACTCTAGGAAGTAAAATCTAGGGAACCGTGTCAGGCTGACACCCCACAAAATAGACTTAAAATTAACGAAAAAATCTGAGTCGCAACTCTAGATATCTCAGGACGATCAGTACAGCCTCTAGGCCTATATGAAACTCTATTAGTCTCAATAAAGCATCTATCCCACTGCCTAATTCTTTGGGGAGATAATTCTGTAAACCTGGGGGCGCAGCTTCGGGTGGGGACGCTGCTAGGGGGGGGCGATCGAACCCTCGCCCTTTCAATAATTTTGGCCCCAGAGCGCCGTAGGCAACAGCTTCCGTCTATGGCTAGGGGCTCTCCGTCGGCCTCAACCTCTGCTGTAACGGTGTTAGACCCCTGTCAGTTCAAACTGTTCCTCTTGGTGGATGGTGCCTGCGCGCCCTATTCCTAGACTGAAGGAGAATTAAACGATACGGAGAGAATAACCCATGGGTATTCAAGATAGAGCCGAAGCCACTGGCAAGAACGTCGAGGGTAAAGCGCAGGAAGTTGCTGGTAAGGTGACGGGCAATACCTCCGATGAAATGAAGGGCAAAGCCAAACAAGGCGAAGCTAAAGCCCAGCACGCCAAAGAAGATGTCAAAGATCAAGTCAAAAAAGCTATTGACTAATATTTGACTGTTATAGCTGACAATTTCTGTAGAACGCTGATCGAGGGAGCAATAGACCTGCTCCCTCTTTTTTATGATTGTTGACCTAAAAATAGATTGGCTTTGGTGAGCACTAAAAATGGTCAAAACCTTGGATTTCTATGTCGCAAGTTGTGCTGGACAAAAGCCTGAATTCTATTAATCGGTAGATGGGGCTGTTTAGTTAAAAAATGTAAAACTCAGACAGATCATCGAGAGCAGACTAGGGAGATTTTTTTAATGGAACTTGGTATTAAAGATAAGGTGGCTGTAATTACCGGCGGCGATTCTGGAATTGGCCGCGCCACCGCCAAGTTGTTGGCCGATGAAGGGGTAAAAGTTGCCCTGGTTGATAAGACGACGACGCAGCTACAGGGCACGGTAGACGAAGTTAGCGCCATCGGTGAAGCCCTGGCAGTTCAGGCCGATCTGCGCAGCTTAGCCGATGTCAAAGCCGCCCAGGAGGAAATTGTAAGTCGGTTTGGCCAGGTCGATATTTTGGTTAACTGTGCAGGCATTACCGGGGCTACCGGCGACTTTTTAGAGATTGGCGACGACGATTGGCAGCAGGCCCTCGACATCAACCTGATGGGGGCTGTGCGAGTGTGCCGTACGTTTATTCCGGCGATGCGTGAGGCAGGCTGGGGGAGGGTGGTGCTGGTGGCCTCGGAAGATGCGGTGCAGCCCTACATTGACGAAATGCCCTACTGCGCTTCTAAAGCTGGGGTGTTGAACTTCGCCAAGAATTTGTCTAAGGCCTATGCCCAGGATGGCGTGCTGGTAAACTCTGTGGCCCCAGCTTTTATTGCCACCCCAATGACTGACGCCATGATGGAGCAGCGGGCCGAAAAAATGGGCACTACCGTTGACCAGGCGATCGCCACGTTTCTCGATGAAGAGCGGCCCCATTTGGAACTCAAGCGTCGGGGCAAAGCTGAAGAGGTAGCAGCAGTCATCGCATTCCTCTGCTCGCAGCAGTCGAGCTTTGTGGTGGGGGCCAACTATCGGGTCGATGGCGGTTCGGTGGCGGGTGTGGGGCTGTAGCTGGCTCCGAGGCAAAATGCCTCCTGTGAAGGATGCCAGCGGTGTTTCACCCAAGCAAGATAAACGAGATTTAGCTCCTACTATCACGCGATCGCCATGGATCTTGAGCCCCCGAGTCTGCGTCTGCTCGTCACGATGAATCTGGGCTTTTGGGGGGTGCAGATTGGCAACGGCCTACAGACGGCCCACGCCAGTGCTGTGTTTGAAAGCTTGGGGGCTGAGGCCAGCCAGCTACCCCTGCTGTGGCTGGGGGCACCGCTGATGGGGCTGTTGGCCCAGCCGATTGTAGGGGAACTGAGCGATCGCACCGTCAGCCGCTGGGGCAAGCGGCAGCCCTACTTTCTGGGCGGGGCGGTGATCGGGGCGGCGATGCTGCTGGCGATGCCTATGGCCACCAGTTTGGTGCAGGCGGTTGCTCTGTACTGGGTGCTACAGCTCGCCCTCAACGTCAGCGTTGCTCCCAGTCGCCCCTTCGTGGGCGATTTGCTGTCTCCGGCCCATCGCACCCTGGGCTACTCGCTCCAGGGGTTTTGCATTGGCCTCGGCACCATCTGCGCGGCGGGGTTGCCCTGGGTCTTAGAGCATGTGTTTCAGCTAGAACCGGGTTCCTCCGGAGGTATTCCAGCGGTGATTCGCGGGGCTTACTGGGTGGGGGCAGCGTTTTGTTTGGTCGGCACCCTGGCCACTTTTTGGGCCGTGGAGGAACCGACCCACGAGGTGATGGATCTCCCTCAAGAACCAGCGGGCGATCGCCTGCCAATGCTAGCGGCGATCGCCCAGGCGGTAACGGATCTGCCCCCGATGATGCGGCAATTAGCGGTGGTGCAGGCCCTGAGCTGGGCTGGCATCTACTGCATTTTTGTGTATCTACCCAATGCGATCGCCCTCAATGTTTTGGCCACCCCCGATCGCTCCCTAACTAGCTATGCCCACGGCGTGGAGTGGGCGGGTCTCTGCACAGCCTTCTACAACCTGGTCTGCCTCGGGGTCTCCTGGGCCATTCCCTCTCTGAGCCAGCGCTGGGGCCGGGTGACGGTGCATGCCTGCTGCCTGATGGCGGGCTCAGTGGGCCTGCTGTCGCTGCTGCTGGTGCACAGCCGCTACCCGGTGCTGCTCTCGATGGTTGGGCTGGGCATCGCCTGGGCCAGTATCTTAGCTATCCCCTACTCGCTGCTGATGGATGACCTGGCGGAGGGCCAGAGCGGCGTCTACATGGGAATTTTCAATGGCTTTATTACCCTGCCTCAAATTGCCATGTCCCTCGGGTTTGGCTGGGTGATGAAGACCCTGCTGCAAGACAATCGCCTTTGGGCACTGGCGCTGGGGGGCATTTTTCTGGGGCTGGCGGCTCTACTCATGCTGCGCGTGCCAGAACCCGCTGGGGCGGCTGAAGGCGAATCGGCAAGTGCCCTGGCTACGGCGCAAAAATAGCTACAACGGGAGACTTGGCCTGCCCCCTTTGAGCGATGTGGCCAGCCCTTCCAGAACGTTACGTTGGTTTCATTCAAACGCTACTTAAGAGGTGAACCCCATGGATGCTCAAAATTCTGAAGAGCGCAAGCCCATCAGCCAGCCCCTCACCCCCGAGGAAGTTTCTCCCGAGCAGCGGGCGGAAATGAAACGGGCGATGAAGGAAGAAGACCTGGTGCTCAACCCCGGCGACTATGTCGATGGCGAAAAGACCCTGGAAGAAAAGTCTAAGCAGGTAGCGGTCGATACGGCTGATATTACGGGCGATCGCATCGTTGTCCCCACCTACTTCGTCGTCGATGACACTGATGGTGAACAAAAAGCCCTGCACCACATCAAGGATGCGGAAGAGATCTCCGACGTTATTCGCCAGGCCCGCGTTGATGAAGACGGCAATCGCACCTGGAACTAGTCCCCAACCCAGCTTTGCTTCACCATGAAATACCCTGCCCGCAACCCCAACGCTTCTGGCTTATCAGTCAGGGCTCAAGACAGCAGCTTGCCTGCTTTTCTGACTCGGGTTTCGCTGTCGATTCTGGTGCTGCCCTTGGGTGGATACGTTCTCGGTAGCCTTGTTGACAGACAGCTGCAAGGGGAAATCTCCTGGGCGATCGCTGTGGCCCTGCTGGGTCTCACCACAGGGCTGATCAACCTCTGGATGTGGATGAAGCGCCCTGCGCCCGAGGCCGATGTTCCCTCAACCCCGCCCTAGGAATGAGTTTTGCCCTCGCCAGAAAGCGTGTAAGGCAAATGTTACTCTATAGGCTGGTTTGGCACATCGCCGAACCAGCTAGTTGCTGTGCTTGCCCTCGGCAGGTGCTAAGGCCAAACGGTCTGCTTCAGCGATCGCGGGGTAGTCATACCTACGCCAGGCTGGCGGCTAGCTTGATGGACTGTATCGCTACTGCGCCCCTATGTTAGAACCCTCGCTGCTGCGCGCCCTAGTCTGGACGGACTATCGACTGGCGGTTTTATTCACCGTGTTTTTGCCCCTGGTGCTGCTGATTTGGGCCTTTGTGCAAAAAAACGAGTCCATTCAGCTTCTGCTCACCATCTACTGGAAGGTGGCCAGCCTGCTGCTGATCACCGTCTATCTGATGATTGGCGGCTTCAACATCAGCTTTTTGTCGGGGCTGATGGCGCGCATCCTGATTCCGGTGGGGCTCTGGTTTTGGGTAGACCTCAACGAAGAAATCCGCGAGCAGCCCGACTCGCTGCTCAAGCTGCTGTTTAGCGCCTGGCGCTGGGCCATTACCCTCTACAACATTATTGGCGGGGCAATTTTGCTCGGCTTTTTGCCCTGCGCCTTCTCCAACGCCCGCTTTGGCGCAGCCGACTGCCAAACCTGGCTAGAGCCACCGCTGCTCTACAAAGAATATTTCCACGCAGGCTATACCAACGGCTTCCTAGGGTTCTTCGGCATTTTGGGGTTGGTCATCTACATGGCGTCTTTGGCCTGGTTTGTGTTTGTGCGCCTGGGCAAGCAGGGTCGTCAAGCGATCAACTAGGAACTGGGTGATGTAGGTGTGTGGGTGAGTTAGTGATGATCGCTGGATTTCGGCTAGAGCAGTTCACGCTGAAGCAACCGGAACTGGTATTGCGGGTGCAAGCTGCGATCGCGGGCGAGGAGGACGAGATACTGATCTATCGCGGCTTCTCCAGTTCGCTAATGCGCCCCACCGCCGCTGACCCCGAGGTGCCGGTGCTGCCCGAAAATGCAGACATTGCGGCCATTGACATTATGGTTGGCCCCTATAACCCTGCTGATCCCCAATACCTGCATCGGGGACTCTCATGGGCCGATATGCTGCCTCTGTTAGAAGCTGCCGGGGTTTAGGGGGAAATGGACTCGAATACGGCCCTTTTCTCCGGCTAAGGGCATAAAACCCTGGGCTGGGCTGTACCAACGCCCTATCGCTGAGGCTGTTAACCCCTGCCTCATCCACCACCTACCCATCTCCTCACGCGCTCACCTACTCTCCCCCTTTTTCGTCTCGCAGATGCTTAGGCTGCCACCCTTCGTGATTTTTTTGGGGGGCGCGGGAGACGACGAGGCAGTTGTCGGGGGCGTCTTTGCGTACCACTGACCCAGCGGCAATGGTGACATCGCTGCCGATGGTGATGGGGGCGACGAGCACGCTGTTGCTGCCGGTTTTGGTGCGATCGCCAATTACCGTCGGGTGCTTTTTATAGCCGTCGTAGTTCGCCGTGATCGTCCCTGCCCCGATATTCACCTTGTTGCCCAGGGTGGCGTCGCCCAGGTACGACAGGTGGGCCACATTGGTGCCTGGCCCCATGGTCGATTTCTTAATCTCTACAAAGTTGCCAATGCGACAGTTGTCGCCTACCACCGCTTCGCCCCGCAGGTGAGCGTAGGGGCCAACCCGCGTACCATAGCCTACGGTGCTGTCGCTAACTACCGAAAAGGCGACAGTAGCGTAGGCCCCAATCTGGCTATTTTCGATTAAGCTGCCGGGGCCGATGCGGCTGCCGGTGCCCACTACGGTTTTTCCCCGCAGATGGGTTTGGGGCTCGATGATCACATCGGGTTCGAGCTGAACTGTGGTGTCGATGGTGGTGCTATCGGGGTCAATCAGAGTGACCCCCGCCGCCATCCAGTGGTCTTTGATGCGGTCTTGCAGAATGGCGTAAGCCTCGGCGAGCTGCTTGCGGCTGTTGATACCGAAGATCTCTTGGCAGTCTTCCACATCGACGGCCATGGCTGGGGTCAGGTCTTTGACAACGTCGGTGAGGTAATATTCCTGCTGGTCGTTGTCGGCGCTAAGGTGGGGCAGCACCGTCATCAGCTTGGCCCAGTTAAAGCAGTACACCCCGGCATTGATGCGCAGGTTTTCGCGCTGGGCGGGGCTACAGTCGCGGTGCTCGACAATTTCGGTAATCAGGTTTTGCTCGGTGCAAAACACGCGCCCGTAGCCCGTCGGGTCGGTGAACTGGGCCGTGAGCAGCGTGGCAGCGTTGCCCTTGTCTCGGTGGGTTTTGACCAGGGTTTGAATAGTCTCGGCTCGCAGTAGCGGCACATCGCCGTTGAGCACCAGCAGATCGCCATCAAACCCCTCCAGGTGGGGGATCACCTGCTGCACGGCGTGGCCGGTGCCGAGCTGTTCGGTCTGCTCCACAAAGGTGAGGCCGGGGACGTGGGCCAGAGCGGCTTTCACCTGGTCTTGGCCAAAGCCGACAACGATGATGGTGTGGCTGGGGTTGAGGTCGGCTAGCCCATCCAGCACGCGCTCGACCATCGACTTGCCCCCGACCGAGTGCAGCACCTTGGGCAGGCTCGATTTCATACGGGTGCCGCGCCCGGCGGCAAGAATGGCGACAGCGACCATGGGGAATTGTCCTTAGTTGGGGATGGCTCGAAGGAGTATATCGCGGTTTGGGGAGGGGTGGGGAGGAGGTGGGGGAGTAGGTGAGTGGATGGGTGGGTGAGTGAGGGGTGAGGGGATGGGGGGGGTGGGGAAGGTGAGGGGGTGGGGAGTTAGGGGGTGGGGGATGGGGTGGTGGTGGGGAGGGAGGGGTTGAGGCTGCGGAAGTAGCGGCTGCCGACGAGGGCTAGAAAACTCAGGTAGGCGACGATTTGGAGTAGATACAGATGATCGCGGTAGCCGAGTAGGGTTTTGAAGACAATGCCGGGGAATTGGCGATCGCTCAGAATGCTGCTGCCATCCCACACTAGCGGGCCAAGGATGCAGGAGCTTTGGGCGAAACAGAGGTCGGCGGCGGGGTTGATTTGGCTGATGGCGGCTAGGCCCGCATCTAGATTCTTAAAGACTGACATCACCAGACCGCCGACGATGAGGAGTAGCAGGATCCCCATCACCTGAAAGAAGCGCTTGAGGTTGATGCGCAGACCCCAGCGAAATAGGGCTAGGCCAATGAGCACGGCACCGAGCAGGCCACCCACAGCCCCCGCGATGGCAGACACACTGGTTTCGACATTGGTGAAAATAAACAGCACCGTTTCAAACCCTTCGCGCAGCACGGCGATGCAGACTAGGCTAAAGACGCTCCAGCCTGCGGTTTGGGCATCATCGAGGGCCGATCGCACCGTACCTTCAATTTCGCCCTTAAGGCTGCGGGCCTGGCGGGTCATCCACAGCAGCATCCAGCTCAGCATGATGATGGCGATCGCCCCAAACAGCACATTCAACAGCGGCTTGATCACCGTTTGCAGACTGGGCAGCACCTGCTGAATCTGCTGGAGCCCCAGCCCCAGCGCAATGCCCAGCATGACGCTACCGGCTAGCCCGGCGGCGATGCCCGCATAGGCCCAGGGGTTGAGGCTTTGGCGGTTAGCCTTGGCCAGGCAGGCCAGCACAATGCCGACCACCAGGGCGGCTTCTACCCCCTCGCGCAGGGTAATGAAAAACGTGGGCAGGGCAGCGGTGAAATCCATACTTGGGGACGTGCTTAGGGGATCTATTGGTATTGTGTCAAACAACCCCACCCTTTGCCGGAATGGGGTCACGACGATTGGATGGCGCGTCTGGACTGAGGCGGGTGAATTCCCTAGCTATCGACCACGACCCAGGCTCCTCCCCGGCGGCTGTCGCCCACGCCTGAGAGCTGGCCATTGGGGGCAACGGCTACGGCGTGGACACCGCCAAAAAACATGCTGGGGGCCTGCCACCAGGTGCAAAGGTCGTCGCCGGTAACGCCTTGGGCGGCGATCGCCGCCTGCTCATAACCGGGTTCCAGATGCAGCGCTCCCCGTTCCCAATGGAGCCGGGGCGCACTGACGGCGGTTTCAATATCCATGCCAAAGTCGAGCACGTTCGACACCACTTGCAAAATGGCGGTACGAATGCGGTTAGAGCCGCCAGAGCCTAGCACCAGGCGCGGCTGGCCGTCTTGCAGCACCAGGCTGGGGGCCATCATCGACGACATCCGCTGGTTCGTCGGCCATTGGTGAAAGCCCTGGGGGTTGAGGTCTTCTTCGCCCAGCATATTGTTCATCATGATGCCGGTGCCAGGGATGATATAGGCCGAGCCTTCGCCGTTGGAGGTGGTGAGACTGGCGGCATTGCCCTCGCCATCGACCACGCTGATGTGGGTGGTGCTGCCCCATTTGCTGCCCCCCTGACGCAGGGACGTTTGCAGCTCGTTTAGGTAAGGGGCGAGGTGAGCAGAGCTGAGAAATTCCTTGGCAATATCGGCCCGGTAGAGATGGTCGTCGTACCCTTTTTGGCGGGCCAGGTTAGTAAGGCTCATCACCTCACGGAGGACAGCCACATGGCAGGGGCTAGCGTGATCGGTGAGGGCGGATGAGGCTTGGGCTAACAGGTGCAGGGCAAAGGCAATCAGGGTGCCGCCCGAGCTGGGTGGGGGGTTAGTGAGCAGGGTGGCGCTGCCGTAGGGCACCGCCAGCGGTTCGCGCTCGACGACCTGGTAGGTCTGTAGATCCTCTAGGCTGAGATATCCGCCGTGGGTTTGGCAAGTTTGGGCGATCGCATGGGCCAAATCGCCCCGGTAAAACCAGTCGGCCCCGTGGCGCACCAGGTCGTGCAAAAAAGTAGCGAAGTCGGGCAAATAGAGGCGATCGCCCTGGGTCAGCACGTCGCCCTGCGGCGCATAGATTGCCCTAGCAGCAGCGGTAGCGGTGAGAATAGGCGACAGGATCTCAAAGCTGTAGGCACGAAAGGCATCGACCTCAAAGCCTTGAGTAGCCCAATGCTGAGCCGGGGCGACAATGGTTTCTAGAGGCAGTCGCCCCAGTTTTTGATGAACGTGGAGCAGCCCGGCGATCGCCCCCGGCACCGCCATCGACCCCAGGCCAATGTGAAACTCCTGGGTGGTGTCGCCAAAGTTGGCGTGGATGGGGTAGAAATCGGGCGATCGCCCAATTTCCCGCGATCGGGGCGTTTGGCAAAAAAAGTCGAACAGCCGGTTTTCGCCCGCCGCCGTGTGGGCCAGCAAAAAGCCGCCCCCTGCCAGGGAGGTCAACGCCGATTCCACCACGCAGGCGGTAAAGGCAGCGGCGATCGCGGCGTCAAAGGCGTTGCCGCCCTGGCGCAGCATCTCGGCCCCAGCCTCAGCGGTGAGGGCATGGCCCGCTGCGATCGCGCCCCGGTTGGCTTTAGGAATACTCATAGCTGAGTAGTATATCCCTCGCACCCCTAAGCCAGATTGCCCGCCGCTAAAATCTGCTCCACGGTAAGCGACAATTCAGGGAATGTCGGCGACACCAGAGGCTGATCCCTAAAAAATACGGTTTCGTCGTAGAGTCCTTCGTTGAAGGTCAGCATCGTCACCTTCGACTCCAGCGGATCGACAATCCAGTATTCGGGAATTTCTAGGGCGGCATATTCTGTCCGCTTGTAGCGATAGTCACGGGTAATGGAGTCGGGGCTAACAACTTCTACCGCCAGCAGAGGAGGGGTCTGGGCAATCGCCGCTCGATTTATCAAGCCACTAACCTGCTCTAGCGTTAGCACGTAGACGTCTGTCAACCGCGACTTTCTAACGCCAGTTCGCACCCCGGCTTCCCGAAAGCAGAACCATCCCAGACCTAGGCGGGCAATTTCTGCATCCAAGCACTGCTCAATGAACTTGGCAATCAGCATGTGCCGAAAGGTTGGCGGAGTCATGACAACCAGCTCTCCATCCACCAGTTCATAGCGATTTTCAGTGCCGTCATCGTAGGCAATGTAGTCTTCAAAGCTAAGCAGCGCTGCTGTGGTGGAGGGAGGCATGATTTGCTCCGTTTTTCCTATATTGTGCCACGGGTCTGAAAAGGACAAAGACTGCTAAGAGGCACATCAACTCCAATCTTCGCGGCCTCGGCCTAGCCCTTTGTAGACCTCGCCCTGCTGGTGGATGGCGCGGGTTTTTTCAAACAGTTCAGCCTCGGTGAGCTGCCAGCGGTTGAGGGCTTTTTTCAGGTCGGTCTGAATGTCGCGGGCACCGGGGAAGCCCTCGTAGCGGGTCATCAGCCGGGCCAGTTCGACCAGGTTGAAATCGGTGGCTTCTCCAGCCAAAAGCTGGTTTACCACCTGGCGATCGGTCTTGTACTGAGGATGTTGCTGGTCTTTAGTGATATCAGCCATGGGGCAGTACCTGATTTGAGCGGCTTTTTAACAACGCTATGCACCTGAAACAGCTATCCAGGACGACTAACTCGCAGCAGCTTACCTTGAAGAGGCGCCTCATAGCAGACAGCCTCATTAATCTGCTGAGCTAGTCCGAGGAAGTCTCGATTTTCAGAGCAAACAATGATTCCAGCATGGTTAGAATTCAGCTGGTGTAGCTTGATAAAGTCACGGCGATTTTGCGTTAAGACAGTGAGCTGATTGGCGATCGCAAAGGTCAGAACACCGGGATCAGCCGCTCCTGCTTGCCCGGCTTCTTGAACGGTCGTGACATTATGGCCAAATCTGCGCAGCGCTTCTACAACGGGACGAGGAAACTGCTCATCAGCGTATAGCTTGGCCATGACTAACGTTCAGGGGCATCGTTCGCAATGTTTTCCTGTTCTTGAAGGGCGATCGCAATTTCCTCAGGGTGAGCATCGGCATAGGCCCAAACATTGACTAAATCTGCGGCTGTGAGATGGGGATAAGCCTCTAGCAGTTCTGCATCCGTAGCGCCCTGCTGCCGCAGGCTGACAAATAGCCAAACAGGTAAGCGAGTCTTGGCAACGCAGGCATCACCACCCATTACTTCAGAAACTTTGGTAATGCCCAAAGAAGGGCGACTTAGGGTTTCAGTCAGAATCTGTATAGCGTCGCCTTTTTCTGCGGCGGTGAGGGTTTGAAGCTGGGTTTTCAGCGATTGGGAAGTCATAGGCGCGCTCAATGGCTCAGGGCTTCAGCTTCAATCGCAGAGGCCGATGGCTCAGGGACAGCGGCCTCAATCAAGCCACCGCCGAGGACACGATCGCCGTCGTACCACACCGCTGCCTGGCCGGGGGTTACACCAAACTGCGGCTCGTCAAACACAATGCGCACCCGATCGCCAGTGCCATCCCCAGCCGATAGGGGAACTAGTGTCGCCCCCACAGCCTCACTGCGGTAGCGAATTTGTACAGAAACCTTCATCGGTTCCTGGGGAGCGGCGATCGCAACCCAGTTCACCCGCTGCACGGTGCAGTCGGGCAGGTGGGCATCGCTGCGATCGGCCACAATCACGTGGTTTTTGCCCATGTCAAAGCCCACCACGTAAAGCGGGTTGGCAGCAGCAATGCCCAAGCCCTTGCGCTGGCCAATGGTGTAGTGGTGAATGCCCGTGTGCTGGCCGAGAATGCGGCCTTCGGTATCGACAATGTCGCCAGGTTTAGGGGCCAGGTATTTGTCCAAAAAGGTCTGCATCGAGCCATGGTGCTCGATCAAACAAAGGTCTTGGCTGTCGGGTTTGGCGGCGGTGTGCAGCCCCAGCTCAGCGGCGATACGGCGGGTCTCAACTTTGGTCTGGTGGCCCAGGGGGAAGTCGCAGCTAGCCAACAGATCTTGAGTGAGGTCGTAGAGAAAGTAGGACTGATCTTTTGTCGGGTCAACGGCGCGGCGCAGCTCGTAGCGGCCCGTCTCAGCATTGTGGGTGATGCGGGCGTAGTGGCCAGTGGCGATGCGACTTGCCCCCAACTCCTCCCGCGCGTACTGCAACATCGGCCCAAACTTGACCGCCCGGTTGCACTGCGAGCAGGGCAGGGGCGTAATGCCGCTGCCGTAGCCTTCTACTAAATAGTTAATGATTTCGCGCTCAAACACCTCGCGGCTATCGACCACGTGGTAGTCAATGCCCAGATCTTCGCAGAGTTTGGCCGCATCGACCATGCCCTCAGAGCAGCACTGGCCCTTGCCCTTCATGAGCCACAGGGTGAGGCCCACCACGTCGTACCCCTGCTGGTGCAGGGTCGCTGCCGCTACCGAACTATCTACGCCGCCGGAGAGCCCGACTACAATCCTTTCCATGGCCAAAATGCTGCGCCTAAACCGCCAGTGAGAACCGAATCTATCTTGATCGCATCCCAGAAACCCAGGATCAGTAGATCGCAAAGTCCCCGCTAACCCTGACCCCCAGCCCCTCTCCCAGGAAGGAGAGGGGAGCCGGAAAACCTTTCAAAGTCCCTCCCAGATTGGGAGAGGGATTTAGGGTGAGGGCTAGATCTCGTTAGGAGAGGTTGTTTTCGATCTACCGAAGATTGATCTAGTTTTTCATTTTAGCTCACAGCATCAAACCCCATCGGCTGGGGCGAATATAGGTTGCGGATAGGGGCTACGCCGTCAGCGGCACGGTTTCAATCAGGGGGCAAATATCCCCTGGCTGCGGACGGGGCTGCGACTCGGCCCAGCGATCGCGATAGTCCTCTAAATCAGCCTTAAACGCCGTCATCTGCTGGATCTGGTCTTCTAGCTGCTGAATTTTGCCTTGGAGGAGCGATCGCACAAATCCACAGGGCACATCTCCCCGCTGATGCACGTTGAGCACATCCCCCACATCCTCCAGAGAAAAGCCCAGCGCCTGGGCTTTTTTAATAAACTGCACCTGATGCACGGCCTCAGGTGAATAGTAGCGGTAGCTGTTGTCGCCCCGTTCAGAGCTGAGCAAACCTAGGCTTTCGTAGTAGCGCAGTGCCCCTACCGCAACGCCAGTTTGCTTCGCCACATCGCCAATCTTTAGCCGGGTTGCCACAGTCATAGTGAGCCTCCGATATAGACATTCCCATCCTAGACTCTCTAGCCCCCTAGAGGGTCTAGGCTTCCCCTCACCGATCACTTTCCTCCGGCGAAAACGGCTATCTGCTATTGGCAATTTAGCCGTAACCCCTAACCCACCCACAGCCTGCCGTCGCTACACTGGTCAACGAGACCTCTGTTGATAGTTTGCGTTGAGATTTATGACTCGGACTGCACGATCTAAGCGCCGCCGTACCTCTTCTAATGCGCTTTCGCTGATCCTTGGCCCCTTGGGTATAGCGGCGCTCATGGTCGCCCTGCTTGGCGGGCTGTGGTACCGCAACCGCCCCCAATCGGTGGCCTTTGAGCCCAATACCACCGTTGGTGAGGCGGCAATGGCGGCGATCGAAACCTTTCCTGACCAGGGGCAGGCCCACGTGAGCCCCGGTCAGGCGGTCAACTACGACAGCGACTTCCCCACCTCTGGCCCCCACGACCCCAATCCCGTGCTGCCCGGAGTGTATAACCAGGAACAGCGGCTAGAGCAGCTGGTGCACTCTATCGAGCACGGCAATATCGTGATCTATGTTGACCAGCCTGGCCAAGCTGCGATGGACGCGCTCACGGCCTGGGCCAGCGACTTTCCAGGCCTTTGGGATGGGCTGGTGGTAGTGCCCAAGGCCGGGCTAGGCGCAGAAGTCGTGCTCACCGCCTGGACAAAGAAGCTGATTTTGCCCGAATTTGAGCCAGAAGCTGCTGCCACCTTTATCGACACCTATCGCGGACGCGGCCCCGAGAACCCAGTGCGGTAGACCGGGGAATGGGTAGAGATGGAGGAATTTCGCCCCGAGAAAATCTCCCTTTGAGCCGTCATTCCCGTAGGGCAAACGTTTGTTTTCCCTGTAAGGAGAAGCTCGTCCCAACCCACGGCCTTAAGTTTCATGCTGCGGCCAGCGTTGGTGGATAGCTCTGGGCACCCTAGGCTCAGCAGTCTGTAAGGTTGGCCAATGCTGACATCATCGCCCCATCAATTGTTTATGGTTAGCGGCAAGGGCGGCGTGGGCAAAACTACGCTTTCCTGCGGGTTTGCGCGGCAGCTAGCCCAGCAGCACCCCAAGGAAACGGTGCTGTTGCTCTCCACCGACCCGGCTCACTCCCTGGGGGATGTATTGCAGCTAGCGGTGGACAACACGCCCACCTCCTTACCCGATCTACCCAACGTGCAGGTGCGTGCCCTGGATGCGGCGCTGCTGCTAGAGCAGTTTCGGGCCGACTACGGCACCGTGCTGGAACTGCTGGTTGAGCGGGGCAGCTTTGTGGAAGGGGATGACCTCAGCCCCGTGTGGGACATGGGCTGGCCCGGCCTCGATGAGCTGATGGCCCTGCTGGAAATTCAGCGAATTTTGCGCGATCGCGAAGCCGATCGCGTCGTCGTCGATATGGCCCCCAGCGGCCACACCCTCAGCCTGTTCGCCCTGATGGATTTTCTCGATACCTTGCTAGAAGCGCTGGGGCAGTTTCAGCAAAAGCACCGCACCCTGACCGAAACCCTGGCGGGTCGCTACACCCCCGATCGCGCTGACCAGTTCATCGCCGACATGCGCCACGATTTAGAGCAGGGGCGGGCGCTGATTCAAGATAGCGATCGCGCGGCCTGCTGGGTAATTGGCATTCCTGAGCCGATGAGCTGGGCCGAGAGCGATCGCTTCATCACTGCCCTAGGAAGGTTGGGAGTCCCTCTGGGAGGCCTCGTGATCAACCGTGTACTTCAGGAATCAGGCCACATCGACGATACTCACCGCCGGGTGCTGGCCGAGTTTGGGGCGATCGCCCAGGGGCAGCCAGTGCTGTGGGTACCCGCCCAAACCCAGGAACCCCTGGGCGGCGTCGCCCTTGATGCCCTCATGCCCCAGCTCATGCCTCTGACCTCAGCGCAGACCCAAGCCGATCCTGCCGCTGAGATCTCCCCCGTACTCCAGTGGCCGCAGCCGATTTCCCCTGGCGTGGAAGACCTGATCTCAGCAGGCCGACGGCTGATAGTGGTGGGCGGCAAGGGTGGCGTGGGCAAAACCACCGTGTCGGCAGCCCTGAGCTGGGGGCTGGCCGAGCGCCATGCCGAGGCCAACCTGCGGGTGATGTCCATCGACCCAGCCCACTCCCTGGGTGATGCCTTTGGCCAGCCCCTCGGCCACGAACCCACCCTGCTGCGGCCTAACCTCCAGGCCCAGGAAGTCAGTGCCGATATGGTGCTCGACCAGTTTCGCACCGACTACCTGTGGGAACTGGCCGAAATGATGGCGGGCGATGGCGACATTGCCAGCGGCATTCAGATGGCCTACGGCCCCGCCGCCTGGCGGCAGATCGTAGCCCAGGCCCTGCCCGGCATCGACGAAATGCTGTCGCTGATTACCGTCATGGATTTGCTGGAGCGCAACGAGCAGCAGCTAATTGTGCTCGACACCGCCCCCACCGGCCACCTGCTGCGGTTTCTAGAGATGCCCACTGCCCTGGGAGACTGGCTGGGGTGGATCTTTAAGCTTTGGATTAAGTACAAAGACGTGGTGGGTCGGGTGGAGTTTATGGGCCGTCTGCGCACCCTGCGCCAGCGGGTGCTGGCGGCCCAAGACAAGCTCAAAGATCCCCAGCACACCGAGTTTATTGGCGTGGTGCAAAACCAGTCGGCGATCTTGGCCGAGGCCAGTCGGCTGAACCACACCCTGGGCGATCGCGGCATTGCCCAGCGCTACATCGTCCACAACCGCTACCAAGTCGGCAGCGATTTACCCGCTGAGCTATTTCCCCACCAGTGTGTGGTGCGGCTGTCCGCGCTGGCCCCCAGCCCTAGCCCCTATGACCAAGTGAAGCAGGCGGCCCATCTGCTGCTTGCTCCAGAGATCTCCCCAAAGGCTGAGGGTGACTGAATTTAACCGGGCACTTCTAGTCAGTAGCTGTCAGTTTTTAGCCCTGGCGGGGGCATACTATAGCCAGTTCTGGGCCGAAGCGGGCTGGGCGGTGACGGGGTATTCAAACCCCCACATTTGGCTGTAGCTATATTCTTCAGCCCCAGCACAGACTTTCCGGAAACCTGAACTATACTTAATGGCACCGCCTACCATGGCCTTCGACACCGCGAGAGGAATCAACTGTGGCAAATCATAGGATTTTGGTCATCGATGATAGCCGGGTGATTCGCATGCGGGTGCGCGACATGCTTCCCCAGGGCAATTTTGAAGTCATTGAAGCCCAAGATGGTGTAGAAGGCATGGATGCCATTCGCAGCCAGCGCCCCAACCTGATCATGCTCGACTTCTTGCTGCCCCGCATGAGCGGCTGGGAAGTCTTCCAAGAAATCCAGGCGAACCCAGACCTCCAGAATATTCCCCTGGTGCTGATGTCGGGCCGCAAAGAAGAAGTTACCGAAAAAATTACCGAGCCCTTTGAGTACTTCGAGTTTATTCAAAAGCCCTTCGAGCAAAAAGAACTAATCGAAGCCATCAAGGCGTCGATGGTCAAGGCCCGCAAGCCGCGTCGCACGCCAATGACGGCCCCTGCCGCCGTCCCTGCCGCTGCCTCACCTGGTGGCGGCGGCGATGTGAGCGCTGCCGAATTCCAGGCTCTCCAGGCTCAGGTGACCCAGCTGCAAGGCGAGGTGGCCCAGCTCAAAGGCCAGCTAGGCAAGATGCTGGCCTACATCAAGCAAAAGCTGAAGTAGAGCGAGTTAGGGAGGCGGCGATCGCGACCAACCTTGCATCGCCGCCTCCCGGAACGGATATTGCACCCTCCGTTCAGCAAACTTTGAAGCTTATCCAACCGTTAGCGGGGTTCAATAGCCCCGCTTTTTGCGTTTTTGTTGTGGGCGGCATCACCGTTGTGGTTATGGTGTTCATGGCTATGGGGCTCAATGCCGCTGGGTAGCTCCGTAAACGCCTGCTGCGGTATCCCGATGGCAATGCCCGCCTTGTCAAAGGCGATGCGCAGGCGGCGGCGAAATTCACGCGCCACCAAAAACTGCTTGAGGGGCCGGGTGCGGATCCAAATCAAAAGAGTGAGGCCCGCGTGGGTCATGCTCTCAACCCCCAGCATTTCGACCGGGTTGAGAATGGCGTAGCGCCACTCGGGGTCACTGGCCATAATCTGGGCGGTCTCATGTAAGACCCAGAGGGCTTCATCGACGTTGGTGCCATAGGCCACGTCAATTAGAATATTGGCCCGCGACCAGCTGCGGCTAAGGTTTTCGACCTGGGCGATGAGGCTGTTGGGCAGGGTCACCAGGCGACCATCTTCGCCCCGAATTTGGGTAATGCGCAGGTTGAGATTTTCGACAATGCCGGTGGTGGTGCCAGTGCTGACTAGATCGCCAATGGCGTACTGGTCTTCCAGCAAAATTAAAAAGCCGTTGACCAGGTCTTTGACCAAGCTCTGGGCAGCAAAAGAAAGAGCCAAGGCCGCCACCGCCCCAAAGGCTAGTAGCGAGGCCGGGGCAATTCTCAGGGTTTGTAGCACCAGCAGGGTCGCCAGGGCGTAAATAACGATGGTCTTGAGCCCCTTGAGCGCACCGGTAATGGTCGAAATGCGCATGGTTTTGCGCTGGATATCGTCCAGGTCGCCCAGCTCATTTTTGTTCCAGGCTTGAGCTACCCGCTCAATACCCAGGTTGGCCAGTCGGTTGAGCAGCCCAGCAAAAAACCAGGTCAGCAGCAGCAGCACCGGTATCGAGAACAGCCCAAAGGCATAGCTGCGGGTCTGCGGAAAAATGTAGAGTCCGCTGGCGATGCCCGTAATCCACACAAAGGCGATGCCCCAGAATACCAGCCAGCGAAAAAAGGCTACGGCCTGAAGCCTCTGGGCCAGGGTGAGCTGGTAGCTAAACACCTGCAAGAGATGTTGCTCGGGGACATTGGCTCCGGGGGGAATGGGGAGGTTATTTTGGTCAGTTTGCTTTTGCTCAAGCTCGCTTTTGCGCCAGCCCAGCACTCGCCAAACGCCAGTGAGAAGTAGGGTTAGCAGCACGCTGGCGAGCAAAATCCAGAGGGTGCGGCGAATCTGCCGCTGGCGAGCTTCGGGCAGGCGACTGTCAACCGCCTGCCGCAGTGAGTCGCGCAGCACGGCCTGCCAGCGTTCGGCTAAGTCGATTTGCGAGACGCCATTGTACTGAGCGTCGGTGTCGGTAATGGTAAGCAGCACTCTCGGGTCGGCTAGGCCGGCCCCGACGGCAAACAGCACCGGCTGGCCGCTGATGGTTTCAATGGTGATGTCGAGAGATGAGCTATCGACGGTCTCATCGTCGTAGACGAGCGCCAGGGTGCGGTTGACCACCTGGTTGAGATTGGTCTCGATCTGCCGGGCGCGCACCTCAACGGGCACCTCCGCCCCCGATTCGTTGCGGTTAAACACTGCCGGGGAGGCAATGTCGAAGAGAGGCGTACCGTCGAGGGCAACGGTTGTCGTTTCGAGGAGGCCAATGCGTTGGACCCCGGCTGGGGGGAGAGTGCTGTTGCCGCCGAAGGGGTTAGAAATTTGAGCTGCCGCTGGAGATAGACCCCAGCCTAGGGTGAGCAGTAACCCCAGCAGCAGCGCCATTAGCGCCCGCATCCACCGTTGGGGACGGCTAGACCTAGTCGTCGGTTGGGGTGTTGGTTTGGGCATAGAAGAACGCGATCGCAACGACAGAGCGGGACAGGTTTGCCCCTGGGTTGTTTTAGCATTCTGACAACCTCAGTTGCCCAGCCTAGTCTACAACCGCGCCAATCGTGAACCCCATTTGACCGCGGCATTGGGATCCAAAACGCAGAGATACACGCTCTAGAAATGTCCCAAATCAGCGGTATACCCCGATTACGATGCGCTCAAATTAACGATCTGCTGAAGAGCCGCGACGGCAAATTTGTCCCTAGGCGACCCTAGAAAAACCAGCCGTAGCTGTGCAGCCCCTTGCCGAGAATATTTACCCCCAGGTAGCACACCCATACCACCACAAACCCCGTGGCGGCAAGGATGGCGGGACGCCGCCCCTGCCAGCCCTTGGTGATGCGGGCGTGGAGGTAGGCGGCAAACACCAGCCAGGTAATTAATGCCCAGGTTTCTTTGGGGTCCCAGCTCCAGTAGGAGCCCCAGGCTTCGTTGGCCCACACCGCCCCGGCGATGATGCCAATGGTGAGCAGCGGAAAGCCCAGGCCAATCATGCGGTAGCTGATGTTGTCGAGGGTGTCGGCCAGGGTGAGCCGCTGGGGTGAGAGGGTGACGGTAGCGGGTTTTTCGAGCACCGCTGCCCCCCCGGTGGACATTGTCATGACCGAAGCGTTTTCAGCGGCATTCTCAGCTCGGCGCAGCTTGACGTTGCGAAAGCCGCCTGTACCGACGGAGCTGCCTTTGAGTTCGACGGCCTGGCCTCGGGTGACAAGGAGGAATGCGATCGCCAGCAAAGCCCCGACCAGCAGCGCCGCATAGCTCAGCAGCATGACGCTGACGTGCATCATCAACCAGTTCGACTTGAGGGCAGGCACCAGGGGCTCTGAACCCTGCATGGTGTCGGGCAGGGTCAGGGTGGCAAAGGCGGCGATCGCCATGGCAATGGGTGCGGTGACGGCCCCCACCAAGGAACTGCGACTCATGCGCTCGGCCACCAGGTGCATGGCAGTAATGCCCCAGGCTAGGGCAAACAGCGACTCGTAGAGATTGCTCATGGGGAAATAGCCCCCCTCAATCCACCGGGCACCGAGCAGGGCGGCGATGGTAAGGTTGCCCACAGCCATGGCGGCGGTGCCCAACGACGGCAGCACACTGGCCTTGGGAAACGCCACGCCGCACCAGTAGAGCAGCATTGCCGCAAACAGCACCGCAAAGGATGCGTTGTCAAGCCAGCCCTGGAGCGCAATCAAATCCATTTCGGTAGCCATGAGGAGTCTCTCCTATCGTACCGATTTTTTGGGCCGACTTTTGCGGGTTGAATGGTTGAGGCGGTGGTGAGAGCTACTGAGGAGTGGATGGGGCGGTTTCAGGAGACGCCTCGGGGGTGTTTTCTGGAGTTGGAGTGGCTTGGGACTCGGCTCCGCCGGGTAGGGGGCCGGGGCGATCGCCCCGCTTCAGTGCCGCCGTAATGTCGTAGCGCACCTGGCGATCGCTCAGCACCGTCGCCGTTACCCCAATCGCCTCAATGGCCTCAGAACTCAGCAGCCCATCCTGGGGCAGGGGCGGCAGCAGCAGGTTGTTTTCGACCCCGGTGAGGGTCTCTAAATTGATAAAAAAGTGGCCGTTGTTGGGGCGCGGTGCGTTGCCGGTGGTGGTCTGGAAGAGGTCGTTTTCGCCCAGGCTGCGGCTGGGGGCTGGGGCTATCTGCTCAGCAATGCCCTGACCCAGGGTAAAAAAGGCAATGTCGCCGTCGAGCCAGCCGTGGGCCATCACCAGCGAGTCGAAGGGGGAAGTCCAGCGGGTGACGGGCACGCCGCCCAGCTCCGTGGTCTCGATCGCAAAGCGGTAGCGGCTCTCCATGACGGCGTCGAGCTGTTCAAAGGTGGCGGTGGCGGCCTCGCGATCGTTGGTTTTGACCATCAGCACCAGGGCCGGATTGGGCAGCGGCGGCGCACTGTTGCCGCCAGCCGGGGGGGGCGGGTTGAGTACCCCCAGAGCAAATTCCCCGGCCATCCAGGGCAGCAGGTTTTCTTGCAGGCTTAGGCCGGTGGCGGTCTGGAGCCCCAGGGCCAGATCGCTGGCCTGCACCGGCAGCAGGGCCGAGAGCTGCTCACCGGTCTCAAAGTCTTCCCAAAATTGCTGAAAGTCGCCCCCAGACACTGCGATCAGCGCGCCCGTGGGCAGCCGCTGGGGCATTTGGTCGGCGTTGTTGCCGGTGGCAAAGGTTTGGGAGCCGGGTTCGAGCCAGCTGATGCCCTCTAGGGCCACGCCGCGACTTCGCAGCGCGATCGCCCCCACCAGCCCGCGCGGCGTCTGAAACGCCCGCAGCCGCTCGGGGGCAATGGGCGGATCGGCGGCGGCCGCTACGGTCTGGGCCAGGGCCGGCACGTCCACATAAAAGCGCGCCAGGGGCTGGGTTTCGGTCACTTGCTCAAAGGCTTTGCCCACCTCAGGGCGGTTGACCAGCGACTCGCCCCCCTTATAGGTGTCGATCGCCCGCTTGAGCAGGGGCAGCTGGGGGCTGAGCACCGCCGTCTCGGCGTCGAGCACGGCGGCGTAGAGGGGGGTGTCGGCCTCGCCGTCGATTTGCTGTAGGGTAACGCCACGGTAGGGGGCATCTTCTACTGCCTCAGCTTTTCCTAGGCGATCGCCTAGATCAGCTTGGGCGCGACTGGCATCGGCAATGGGAATCACCACCACCACGTTTGAGGCCAGGGCCAATTCGGGGGCGGGCAGCGACGGGGGCAGGTCGCTGGGGCCGGTTTCCACAGGCAGCACCGCCAGGGTGATTTCGGGGCCAACCCAGGGCTGAATGTCGCGGGCGAAGTTGAGATCTTGGTCGGCCAGCAGGCGATCGCGCCACTGCACCAGCAGCTGGTCAAACTGGGCCTGGGTGGTCGCGGTACCAAACTGCCGCAGCCGCCGCCACTGAGCTTCATCGCTGCTCAGAGCCACCACCGCCAGCGCATTGGCCGGAATGGCGTTGGCCCCAGCGGGCAAGGTCTTTGCCAACTGTCCGCGTCGGGAGGTAGCCCAAAAGGTCAACGCGCCGCCGCCAATAAAGAGCAGGGCCGCACCCAGGGTCAACAGCAGCGGAGGTTTCTTTTGCAGCAGCTTAGAATGCAGTACCATCGAGGCGACACCCCAGGGGTTGGGCCAATTTGCCCTGCCACTCTAGCAAAGAACTCTGGCAACGAACCAAGGATTCTCCTGCGCCCTAGGGCGTGTGATCGATTCTGGCCAAAATCCTCAGCACATCAGCGTTGCCACGCCCGACCCAAAAGCCAGGCTAGGGGCTGTAATAGCCCATTCTTAGGAATCAGCGGCTAATTGATGACAGCCCCTAGCGGAAGCGAAAGTCGTATCCGGCGTAGCGATCGCCCTCATAGAGCACCACCAGCCAGGTTTGCGGGTCAAACTCCAGGGGGTAAGCCTCGCGATCGGCGGGCAGCCCAGCCTCAGTTTTGCCCGGCGACAGCACGCAGTAGGGCGTCTGAAGAAACTCTTGCAACGTGGCTTTGGGCGCTTGCAGCTCAGTTTCTAACAGCTTTTTAACCTGGTCGCGAGACACGACCGCCTTGGGCTGCTCTTGCCGAATGCAGGTAAATGCCTCGGTCTCTTGCACCTTCTCTTTGTTGAGATTGGGTGAAATCAGCAGGGCGGCTAGGGCCAGCATTGACCCCCCAGCCACAATTACCTGACGGGGCTGGGGTCTGTCTGAGTAAGCGCTAGGGCCGGGCCGCTGGGCCGATCGGTGAGCGTGGGCGGGGTGGATACCAGGCTGGGGACGAACTGGTTGCAGCGGCGTCGATCGGGGGTTCCCTAATTGGGGGTTCACCGGCTGGGGCTGAGGATGTTGGGGCTGAGGCTGCTGGGGTTGATAGTGGGCCGACACAGGGTATGAAGAACGTTGAACCATGGCGTTGACCTTTGCTGTCTACCGTTCGGACTAGGGGGAGAGTAGCCGCCAGGGGTATTGCTCCAAAAGGGGGCAGCCTTGGGCAGCGCAAGTAGCAGAGGGAATTGATAAATCCGAGTATAGTACAAAATTACTATTCGGTAAACAGCTGGCCCAGCTGTTTTTTGTTACGGTTTGAGAAGTGCTGCTTTGATCTCTGCGCTGCTTCCTGGGGCTGTTGTGCCTATGCCCGAAACGCCGTGAATAGAACCATCGTCTGGTTTCGCCGCGATCTGCGCATCGCTGACCATGAGCCGCTGCTGCGGGCGGCAGGGCGGGGGCTCGTGGTGCCCGTGTTTGTGTTTGATCGCGCCCTACTGCACCATCCCGAAACGGGCTCGGCTCGGGTGGCGTTTTTGCTGGCCGCCCTCCACGCTCTGGATGCAGATCTGAAGGCTCTGGGGGGACGACTGATTGTGCGATCGGGCGATCCGGTTCAGGTGCTGCCGGATTTAGTGAAGGAGGCCGACGCCGACGGCATCTATGCCCACACCGATGTCGAGCGCATCTACGGTCGCGTGCGCGATGCCCGCCTCAATCAGGCTCTCGCTCAGCAGGGCATGAAAATTCGCTGGTTTGAGCCAGCCGCCAGCGCCGCCGACCTCATGCCTTATCCCCAGTACCGCGAGCTGTGGTATCGGGAGATGGGCCAACCTCTAGTGCCCACGTCCCAAGAGGTGCTCGTACCGCCAGAGATCCCGAGCGATCCGCTGCCTGCCCTGGATGCCTTGGATCACCGAGCTGACGAAAAGCCGATTCCTGCCGCCAGCACCGCCGCTGCCCGCGCCCTGCTGCAAGGCTTTTTGACCGACAAGGCCGATCGCTACTACTGGCAGCTGTCTTACCCCAGCGCCGAGGCCACCACGGGTCTCAGTCCCCACATCAAATTTGGCGTGATCTCGGTGCGAGAATGTGTGCAAACCATTCGCAACGCGCCCGATTTTGGCGATAACCGCCTTCGCCGCAGCCATCAGCAGCTGATTTCGCGCCTACGGTGGGGCAACGGGTTTACCCAGCGGTTTCGGTATTTGCCGCAGCTGGAGCTGCGATCGCTCTACCGCACCTTTGATGATGACGGCTGGGCCTTTGACGCCGACCTCTACCAGGCCTGGCAGACCGGCCACACCGGCTTCCCCATTGTGGATGCTGCCGCCCGCTGCCTGCAGGCCACGGGGGGGTATCTAGCGCTGAACTTTCGCACCCGCGCCATCTATGCCAGCTTTCTCAGCAACCTGGGCGGCATCGACTGGCGCTACGGGGCGCTGCACTTTATGCGCCACTTAATAGATGGTGACTGCCCCATCGACCATTACCAGTGGGCCATGCAGTCGGGGGTGACCCACTGCGTCGATAAAACCTGGACGCGCATTTATAACCCTGGCCAGGTGGCGGTCGATCGCTGCGATCCTGAAGGCGCGTTTATCAAACGCTGGCTGCCAGAGCTGACGGATGTGCCCGCAGCGCAGCTCGGCAGCCCGCCCACTCTCTCCGGCTACCCGGCCCCGATTCTGAACTACAAATCGGCCCGCCAGCGTCGGGTCAAACTGCTCGAAGCCCAGCGGGGGCAGTTTCTCAACGCCCTTAACCTGCTGCCTCACCTGGCGCAGATGCCAAAGGATTTGACGCCCTTTGGGGCCGAGGTCTATGGCGGTGAGGTGGCCTGGGCTGAGGATGCGATCGCCGATCTCTTCCCCACCGCGCTGCCGTTGGCTGACCTTGATACAGCGCAAGCGGCGGCGCTGCGCACCTGGTTTGTGGCCCACGTCAATGTGGTGCCGCCCAAAGCTCGACGACGCCCGCCCAAGCCCCAGACCTTCGACCCCAATATTCGCCAGCTCAGTCTGCTGGGAGACCTCGAATAATGGGGTTTCGCTCCAGTTAGCGAACGGCGATCGAAGACTGTTAAATACCCCAGGCTTTTTTGAGCCCCTGGAGCCGGTAATAGGCGGCCTTGGGCTGATTCTCCCGGTTTAGCAGCCCGCCGAAGGGCCAGAAAACAGCCTGGTCTGACAGATCCCACCAGGAGACCACTTCGATTTCGGGTTTGCTGTAGCCCAGGCTGTAGATCTGCTCGACCCAGTCGGCCTGCACCACATCGCTCCAAGGATCGTGCCACATGCCCAGAGCCTCGCCCATGATGGAATTTTCGTCGATGCCAGGGCTAGAAGAACAGCCCATCTCGGTGATGTGGATGGGTTTGCCCAGGCCAACGAAGCGATCGAGCAGGCGATCGATTTCGAACATGTCTTGGTCGGGGTAGTAGAGCTGTAGACCAATTACTTCAAAGTCGATGCCTGCTGCCAGGCAGGCTTTGATGTACTGGTAGGGGCTACGCTGGGGCGGGCCGTAGAGGGCGACGTTGCGTGCCCACAGGCAGCAGCTATTGATCACCCGCTTCACGTTGGGGTAGCCCTCCTTTGCAGTTTCGCAGGCCAGGCGGGTGAGGTCGAGAAATTGGGCCTGGTCGTAGCCGAGAGCGTTGGCCCAGGGGGCACCGTGGGCCTCGTTGATGACATCGTAGGCGGGAATGCGATTGCCGTAGCGCTGCGTAATCGCCAAAATCCGCTTCCGTAGGGCGGCTTTGACTTCTTCATAAGGCAGTGGGCTCACCCAGTCGGGCACAATGCCGTCGAAGAACCACACCAGGGGATGCCCCTTTGCCGGAATGCCCACACTCTGGAGCCAGGCCACCTGGGTATCGACTTCGCCGTAGTCGGGCTGGTTGCGCTCGGCTTCCATCGGCTTCCAGTAAAAGGGCACGGTGGCGGTGGTGAAGAGATCGGCAAAATGGCGATCGTAGTCGGCCCCCAATGCGGGGTGGGCGAAGGCATTGCAGCCCAGTTTGAAGTTTTGGCGGGGTGGGGTGCGGGCAATGCGCTGGCGGGCGCGGCTGAGGGCAGCTTCTTCTCCGGCCCAGAGACCTTCTACCAAGGCGTTGTTCCAAAGGGAAATCTGGGTTTGCAGATCGGGAGCTTGGCTGGCCTGGGTGAAATAGGCCTGGGCGCGGTGGAGGCGATCGCGCACACTCTGAGGAATGCCGTACCCCTGACGCTGCCAGCGATCGCACGCTTGGCCAACTCGGTAAAGGCGATCGCGCGCAAACGCCCCATTCAGCACCAGCGGAAAATCCGCTGGCGTAAAGCCGCGCCCTTGGTTGTCGGCGTAGAGGGTGACATCGCCAAAGCCCTCGACGGGGAGCTGAAGGGCGATCGCAAAGGGCAAGGGCGGCGGCTGAGAGGTGAGAATACCGTCTTCTACGGTGCGATCGGGATGGGGGATCGGCTCGTCGTTGAGGTCGAGAAAGTAGAGGCGATTAAGTTCAAACTCAGGTAGCAGCTCGCTGTTGGGTAGGTAGGCGTGCAGGGTGAGCGGCGGCGGGCTAGCGAGGAGTTTGCCTGAGACATGGCCTAGACCTGAAGCTCCGAGGACAGTGGTCGTGGTGTAGCGCAGAAAAGGGCGACGTTTCATAAGAGGACATGCAATTTCAACCCATCAAAGCCTGGATCTGATAAGTCGTGCCAGCGAGGGCGTGAATCAACTTTTGATCTGCCGTTACCAGAGACAACTGCAAACGTTTAGACAGCTCAACGTAGCAGGCATCATAGGCTGAAATATTGTGGGCGATCGCAATCTCTAACGCCTTACTGACAACCTCTTGACTATCGACCTTCTGCAAGGACAGTGCCCTCAGCCGAGCCAAATTGATCTTTGCTTGATTTGCTGGGTAACTGGCTCGGCGTACATACTGCCAGAGCACGCTGGCACATTCGGCAATAAACAGCTCAGGGACATACAACTCTGTATCTAGTTGAGTACTGAGTTGGTCAAAGAGCACTTCGGCTTGCGCTGACCCTTCTTGCTCAATGAAAAGCTTCATAGCGACGCTAGCATCGACTACACAGCGGGTGGGCTCATTCATCGTATCCCCGGATTTCTCGTAGGAGAGTGACGCTGTCAGGGGCGATCGCGGGTGGTGTCCATCGCGCTTGATGAATCTCGTGCAGAATCTTCGCTTGGCTTTGCCGTTGGGCTTCAATTTCCAGCGCTCGCTGAAGCAGCGCCACAATTTGCTCATTGATGGAGCGAGACTGAGACAGAGCCATACCCTGAATCTGGGTATAGAGAGCATCGGGTATCTCTAGGGCGCTGAGTTGAGTAATCGGCTTTGTCTCCTGGTCTGCGGCCTGGAAAGTCTTATATTGATCGCCTGTAGGTTATCGATGATGATGTCTTGGAATTGAGTCGTAGATTGTCTTAGTTGTAATTGTTAAGAGCGATGTCAAGCTTCCTGTGCGTTGCGTAGAAGCGATACATAAATTACTCCCAATGTTAACCTTTCCCAGTTTGGTTGGTTCAGTGTCCAAACAATTCCGCCCGCTAATACTGCCCACCCGACTGCGCCTAATACCAGGGCGATTGCCTGACTCATGCCCATATAAACCGCAAACGGTAGCGTCAGGCCCAAGGCATTCGTCAGCCCGCCTAGCACTGTGCTAGCCATTAAATACACACCAAACCCGCTCACCTTGGCTGCTGCCATCGCGCCGCCGCCGAATAAGAACGACTCTAGGCGAGGGTCATCGCTTTCTCGCTGTATCTCCATAACGACCTTTTGCTGCTGCTCGGGTGAAAGCTGGTCAAACATAGCGTGAAATAGCTTGGCCACCACTGCTACTTCAATCTCTTGGGTAGACAACTCCCGCCATCTCCGTCCGGCTAATAGCGATCGCCAGTCTATGCCCATATGATCAGCAACGTCTGTAACCACTTGCTTCCATGACGACTGCCAAAACAGTTGCCCAATGGTGCCAGCTCGCAAATATTTGATGTGATCGCAGAGCGTATCTGGCTGGCTACCAAACCCTGAACCGATAAGTTCGCCCAGTCCATGGCGCTGCTCATCTGTTGCAGCTCGGACAATGTCGTAGAACTCGCGCATAATGAACCTGAAACAAATCGCGGGCTGTTAATGCTTTCAGGTTGCCCTGGTGCGATCGGGATACATCTTCGCCCAGCTACACCACTCGATTTTCTTCAATGCAGCGGGCGTACCAGTGGTAGCTGGATTTGGGAATGCGCTGCTGGGTGGCGAAGTCTACGTAGGTGATGCCAAAGCGGCGATCGCGCCCATAGGCCCATTCAAAGTTATCCAAAAAGCTCCAGAGAAAATAGCCCATCAGCGGATAGCCCTCTTGCACGGCGCGGTGGGCCGATCGCAGATATTGCTGTAGGTACTGGATGCGATCTAGATCGAGCACCTCCCCGGCGGGCGTGAGTTCATCCTGGGCGGCGCAGCCGTTTTCGCTGATGAAGACGCGCAGTTCAGGGCGCTGGAGGGTATCGCTGATGTGGCGCACGCCCCAGTAGAGGCTGTCGGGCAAAATGTGCAGCCAGGGCATGTGCATGCGGGGATAGCCCTGGGGAAAGGGCAGCGTTTCAAAGCCTCGGTTGTTGTCAGCCGCCCGCACGTAGACCCCGGTGTAGACGTTGAATCCAAGGGAATCTAGCGGCTGATGAATGGTGGCCAGGTCGCCGGGCAGCATGTCGGGGGCATTTTCGCCCAGGTATGCCAGCAGTTGGGGGCTGTATTCGCCAGTTAGGGCAGGGTAGAGAATGCCGCCGTTGGTGCCCGTCAGCGGGAAGGCGGCCTGGGCAGCGGCGATATCCTCCGGCGTGTCGGTGAGGGGAACGGTGGCGAGGTAGTTATCCACCAGCGCCACCTGGCAGGGCTGGGGTGAACTGGCGCGAATAGCCTGACAGCCGAGGCCGTGGGCCAGCAGGGCATGGTGAGAGGTCTGCCAGACTTCTTTGCTGGTTGTGACCACGGTGCCGGGGGCCATTTCGGGCACCTGGCCAACGCCATAGCCGATGTGGGTAAAGCAGAAAATTTCGTTCAAGGTCATCCAGTGGGTAATGCGATCGCCCAGCGCATTCACCACCACCGCCGCATAGTCAGCAAAGTCTTGGGCCATGCGGCGACTGCGCCACGAGCCATACTCGTCTTCCAATGCTTGGGGGCTATCCCAGTGAAACAGGGTGGCGTGGGGGGTAATGCCAAACTCCAGCAGGGTATCGACCAGCTCACTGTAGAAAGCTAACCCCGCGGCATTCACCGCGCCGCGCCCCTGGGGGAGAATGCGGGGCCAGGAGATACTGAAACGGTAGTGGCGCACGCCCAGCTCGGCCATCAGGGCGATGTCGTCGCGGAAGCGGTGGACATGGTCGCAGGCGATCGCCCCTGTATCTCCATTCAGCACGCGCCCTGGGGTTTGGCTAAAGACATCCCACACGCTGGGGCCACGCCCGTTGGCTGCGCCCTCGATCTGGTACGACGAGGTGGCGACCCCCCACTGAAACCCCGGCGGAAATGCATAGACCATAGCCTCGTCCTCAGTGCCTTTGTCTGCCACGGTACCCAACGGAGGGGTGCCTTGAAAAGCCTGGGCAGGGTTGTCTTCTGTGGCCCTAGAACTGTGGCCCTAGGACATGAGGCGCGCCTCTTTCTGCTTTGGGACGATCGCTGGGAACTAAGTCTTGACCAAAAACGTCATGCCGAAAACTGTCGAACTAGTGGCTCCAAAACAGACAAATATTACCTAGGGTTGATTTTCATCAAATTTTATTGCCTGTATTCTGACCTGAATATCACACTGGCTACGTCTTGCTGGATAGGTGAGTTTTTCTCAATTAATATCTGCGCCCTTGGGCGTAACCGTATCAGGTTGCGCCCAGAAACGTAACGCTATTTGCTGGTGAATCCAGTCTGGCAGCTATTGCCCAGGCCGGGTTTTGGAGTTCCTTGAGACCAAGTTTATTGAGATCGCTGACCTATGGCTCAACCCCACTCTATGCATCCTCAACCGGCAAAGCCTCGGCTGAGTTGGTTAGAGGGCATTCGGATATTGGCGGCAGTTGGTATTCTGCTCTATCACGCTCAGCTGCTGTTTACGGGGTATGCCTATAGCCCCCAACCCACTGGGCTGCAAAGTAATTGGGCCGCCCTTGTCGAGGCCAATGCTCAGCTTGGTCAGAATGCGCTGGCTGCGGCGATCGCCCTGCCGGTGTGGTTTGGCTTTCAGGCCCTCGATGTGTTTATTTTAATTGCTGGCTTTGTCTTGGTGCTATCGCTGCGCAGCAAAGCCCACCCAATCAGCGGTGGCGAGTTTATTCGCGGTCGCCTGCTGCGAATTTTGTGGCCGTTTTGGACTGTGGCCTGGCTGGCCTATCCGGTGCTTTGGCTGATTGGGGTGGCCACCAACAGCTATCGACCGTCGCCGTGGGACACCTTTGCGGGGGTCACCTTTCCGCTGCTGTTTGGCTTTGACGGCGAGCGGCTGTTGGCGACCAGCGGCCCCTGGTGGTTTATTCCCCTAATTATTAGTTTTGCGCTGATTTCCCCCATTCTCTGGCAGTTGTTGAACCGTTGGGGAACCCGCAATTTGCTGCTGGTGAGCTTGGCCGTCACGCTGCTCTATCGCTATGGCGCGGTTTACCACTTTGGCGGACATCTGACCTACTCGATTCTCGATACGCCGAATAATTGGTTGCCCTTTGTCTCGTTTTTGGCCAAGCTGAGCACCTTTGTGGTCGGCATGGCGATCGCAGATGCCTACTGCCAGCACCGTGGCCCTTTGTTTTGGCGGTCTCAGCGGCTGGTTTGGGTGGGGCTGCTGGTCTATGCCGTAGGGTTTTTGGCGCAGTTTTATCGAGTAGGCTGGGTGGTCTGCGATCTGCTGCTGCCTATTGGGCTGGTGATGGTTGCTGTGGTGGTGCTGCGATCGCTCAGTAACACACCGGTTCTGTCGGCCACGATGGGACACCTGGGCACCCACAGCTACAGTTATTTCTTGATCCACGGCTTTGTGATCGATCGCACGATCACCCTGTGGGTTCACGATAGCCTTTGGCGCTATTGGGTCTCGCTGCCGCTGATGGTGGTTGGCACCCTAATTTTGGCCATGATGGCCGATGCGGTGCGGCCCTTCATTCAGCGCAGTGCGGTGCAGCTGTGGCGCGATTTGGACTATCTGCTGATGCAGAACCCTGCTACTGAGCGGACGAATTGGCGGCCTAGGGTGGGCGATCGCGTCAGCTACCAGGGCCGCCGAGACTGGGTTGTACACAAAATTGAAACCCTGCTCGACGAGGGCGAGACCTACCTTTGCCAGATTGTAGAGGGTGGCCAGAGGGTGTGGGTCAATGCCGACCGCTTGAGCCTGGTAGAGGCCACCTCAAAGCCTCGAACCCGACCCTATTCCCCCATCAAAACCGTTGTTTGACGCCAGGAGTTGCACTGTAATGGCCAAGAAGTGGTCTAGCGAAATTCAGAAAGTGATCTTCACCCATGTGCTGCTGATTGGCCTGCCCGCTGTTTTTTACGGGTATCTGCTGCTCAGCGGATGGGCTTTAATCGTGCCGCGAGTGGTGGTGTTGACGCTGTTTTTGGTCAACGCGGTGATGATTATCATTGAGTCGAGTAATGCGCTGTTTCGCCGATTTGCGGCCCATCGCCGTCAATCGAACCATTCCTCAGAGCGCTCCCTCAGCCAGGTCAAGGCGTGGATGGGAGTGCGGGGGGCCGAGTACCCCTATCCCCTGGAACCGGTGCCTCGTTGCTCGTTTTTAGTGGCTGCCTATTTGCCCAATGAGCAGGGCCTGATCGTTGAAACCCTACAGCATTTGCTCGCGCACATTGAACGACCGGCGGATGGGCTAGAGATTATTTTGGCCTACAACACGCCCGTTGACCTGCCCATTGAGGCCGAGCTGCATCAGCTAGCCAGACACCACAGTGAGCTGACTATTTTGCGGGTCGAAGGCAGCCGCTCAAAAGCCGAAAATATGAATGCCGCCCTCGACATTGCCACCGGAGAAATCGTCTGTGTGCTCGATGCCGACCACCATCCCAGCGCCGACTGCTTTCGGCGGGCCTGGCACTGGATTGCCCAGGGCTACGACGTAATTCAGGGCCGCAACGTCATTCGCAACTACGACGAAAACTTCTTGGCCCAAAACGTGGCGATCGAGTTTGAGCAGCTCTACGGCATCAGCCATGCGGCGAAGTCATTTCTCACCGACTCCAGCATCTTCGGCGGCTCAAACGGCTACTGGCGCACCTCGGTGCTCAAACAGATTCGCTTTAACCCCAACCGACTGACCGAAGATATCGACGCCTCTTTGCGAACGCTGCTCAATGGCTACAAAATTTTGCACGATCGCAGCATTGTCACCAGCGAGCTAGCACCCGCCTCGCTCAAAACCTTTTGGTTTCAGCGCAAGCGTTGGGCCCACGGCTGGCTGGAGGTATCGCTGCTCTACCAGCGTCGGTTGTGGCGATCGCCCCACTTCAACCCCTGGCAAAAAATCTACTGGACGTACCTGCTCTACTACTGCGAATCGTTTGCCCTGATTTCGCTACAGCTCTTGCCGGTGCTGCTGGCCTTTTTGCTGGTGCCCGGTGCGGTGTCTGGCCAGATGCGGGCTTATTTTTGGGTTGCCGGTGGCCTGTCGCTCTTCAGCGGGGTTTACCAAATCTTAGCCACTGCGAAGATCGCGTCTAGGCGTTACCCGCTGGCTTATTACCTCAAACATGTGCTGTTTTTGCCCTTCTACGTCACCTTCAAAAACTCGATCGCCATCGTCGCTATCTACGATTACCTCAACGGAGAAAACACCTGGGTGGTGACCCCTCGCGATACGCGATCGCAGAAGCGATATCGCCTAAAGCAGGGTTAAGGATTATCCGTTGGTTTGGCGTCATGTATCTGGGGCATACTCTCAGCGTGCCTAGCAGTTAGCCCCAGGAAGCTTACCAACCATGAAGCTAAACGCCCGCAGGCAACGGGTATCCCCGCTAAAAGACAAACCCTTACGCAATCCAGGCCAATCCCTTGATGAAGGGCTCCAGCGCCTGTGGGATGAAGACCTCAATACCTGGCTGAGCCTGTTTTTGCTGCCTATCATCTTTACCGGATACGAGTGGTGGCGTGCGGTGAGCAACACCCCGCCACAGCCTTTAGGAGCCCTGATCGTTGCCATCCCGATTTCGAGCTATGCCGTCTTTCGGCTCTACCGATTGAGACTACAGCTCAGGCGCTTGAGAATGGCCCGAGATGGAGAGAAGGCGGTTGGCCAATACCTGTCAGATTTGAGAGAAAAAGGCTATCGAGTCTTTCATGACATTGTAGGAAAGGGGTTCAACGTCGATCATGTGGTGATTTGCGATCGCGGCATTTTCACGATCGAAACCAAGACCTACAGCAAATCATCGTCCGGAAAATCCACCATTCACTTCGATGGCGAAACCATTCAGGTCAATGGTCAATTGATGGAGCGCAATGCGATCGAGCAGGCCAAAGCACAGGCCCACTGGGTTGCAGGCGTTCTAAAAGACAGTACTGGCAGGTCTTTCGCGGTCAAGCCAGTCGTGGTTTTTCCGGGATGGTTTGTGGAGTCGTCTAAGACCAAAGGGTCGTCTGACCTCTGGGTGCTCAACCCCAAAGCGCTACCTAGTTTTATCGACAATGAGCCGCAACGGGTTACCGCAGAAGATGTAAAGCTGGCGGCTTACCATCTATCTCGCTACATTCGCACCTCTTGAACGGCGCGGAACCCAACCTTCCCCATAGCATCGCCAGAAGGTTTCTGCGTATAGCTTTGCTGGGTTATGCTAGCTCCACCTAGCCTGCGGTTCGCACCCTTAGACGCATCAAAGATGAATGTTGGTATCTACATTTACGACCAGGCCGAAGTGCTCGACTTTGCTGGCCCCTTCGAGGTGTTCTCCACCGCCGCTAGAGTTTGCCCCGACAGCGACCCTTTCACCGTCTTTTTAGTCAGCGAAACCGGCGCTATGGTTACGGCTCGGGCGGGCTTTTGTGTGGCACCGGCCTATGGGTTTGCTAGCCATCCTGCCATCGACCTACTCATAGTCGTGGGGGGTGTCCACACCGCAGAAATGCTCAAACCCCAGGTCATCGCCTGGATTGCTCAGCAGGCCAAGACTGCCAGGTTGGTGGCCTCGGTTTGTACCGGTGCCTTTTTACTCGCCGCTGCCCAGGTCATTACCACCGAGCCGGTAACCACCCACTGGGAAGACATTCCCGACCTGCGACGACAATACCCCCAGCTAGAGGTACGGTCAGGGATTCGCTGGGTCGATGCTGAAACCGTTGTAACCTCAGGCGGCATTTCGGCTGGCATTGATATGAGCCTGTATCTGGTCAGCAAGCTGCACAGTCAGGCCCTAGCCGTGCAAACCGCCAAGCAGATGGAGTTTGACTGGTCTTCCCCAGTTGAACCATAGAATGCCTGGTAGGCTAGCGTCTTCACTAGGGGATGAATGCAAGTTTCGGAGCGGCCTATTGTTAAGCAGCCTTACGAGGAAAACTTTGGGGCCACAACAAAATCCTCTGGAATCTAGCTATTCCGGGGCTTTCAACAGGAAGCGGGTGATCGGACTCGAACCGACGACATTCAGCTTGGGAAGCTGACGTTCTACCACTGAACTACACCCGCAGAGGTATAGCTGGGCAAGCGCGTTGCCAACAGAAAATCATTATACGATTATTTGCTCAAGGTATATTCCTTCGGCGAAGTTTCTGGGGCAGAGTCGCTGTTGTTGCTTTAGAAGCGGGCAAATGGCGATCGCGCCATTTGCCCAGTCAGTTATCTGTAACCGTTACCGCACCACCCTCAGGCTCGGTAGCATTAGCAAATCCGCCGATCTGGCTGGGGCGGCTGCCCAACAGGAGGTTTTGCCCAGTCACACCCTTGGGGCGCGATCAGGTAAGTTACGAAATATTTATTTTCCCCTTATGACTTAAAGTCTGGCATCCCCGGAATCGCTTGATTTATCAGGGAAAACGGCCGCTTAACTCGACTCCAGGGGCTAAGCTCATAATTTTTGCTGACTCGAATCACACCTCTGAATGGGGAAGGTTTGGTCTAATAGCAAGATATCTATCGCGTGAGCTTCGTTCACCCAGTCGTCACTGCTCTCTCACGCCAACGGCTCGACTCTAAAAAGGCAGGTCTTGGGAATGTTTAACGCCACCGAAATCCTCATCAGTGACTTCGTCGATAAGCTGCGGGTGGGCTACCACCGCACCTACGGCGGCCAAAACCCCGACTACGAAGACATCATTGCCTGGGCGGGCAGTATGGCGCTAGAAAACATCGCCAACAGCGATGCGCTCTACCACAACGTAGAGCACACGGTTTTAGTCGCCCTCGTCGGTCAAGAGATTCTGCGGGGCAAGCACATTCGCGAAGGCGGCGTCACCTGCAAAGACTGGATGCACTTCATCATTTCCTTGGTCTGCCATGACATTGGCTATGTCAAGGGTGTCTGCCGTAGCGACCAAGATCGCAACCACCTCTATTCCACCGGCCAGGGCGACGAAATGGTCATGCTCCAGCCCGGAGCCTCCGATGCCTCCCTCACGCCCTATCACGTCGATCGGGGCAAGCGGTTCATTGAAGAGCGCTTTGGCGGCAACCCGGTGATCGAGGCCGACGCCATCAAGCGCAACATCGAGCTCACTCGCTTTCCGGTACCCAAAGAAGAAGACCACCAAGACACCCAGCACTTTCCGGGCTTGGTGCGGGCCGCCGACCTGATTGGCCAGCTCAGCGACCCCCGCTATCTGAAGAAAATTGGCGCACTTTACTACGAGTTTGAAGAAACCGGCCAAAACAAATACCTTCAGTACGATCACCCTGGCGATCTGCGGGCTAACTACCCCAAGTTTTACTGGAATGTGGTGCATCCCTACATCCAAGACGGGCTACGCTATCTGTCGCTCACCCAAGAAGGTAAGCAAATAATTGCTAACCTCTATTCAAATGTGTTTATGGTGGAGAACGAGCAAACCGTAATCCACACCTGATACCGTCTATGACCTGGTGGCGCAAGCTTAGAGCAAACCGTCTAGCCCAGCTTGGGGCGATCCTGCTGATCGCCCTATATGCTGTGGCCCTGGGGGCAGACTTTTTTGCCCCCTACAGTCCCTATGAGTCTCAGCTCAATGGGTCGCTGCTGCCGCCCACCCAGGTGTACTGGCGCGACGGCGAAACGGGGCGATTTTTTCCCCACGTTTACCCCACTACCCAGGGGCCGGTCGATATCAACACTGGGGAACGCAAAATTGTTGTCGATCGCACCCAGCCTTCTGCCCTCCGCATCTTTCATCACAATGATGAAGGGCGACTGACCCTGTTCGACACCGCTGGCCCGGCCCGCATCAACCTGCTGGGCACCGATGAGCAGGCCCGTGACCAGTTCAGTCGGCTGATTCACGGCAGCCGGGTTAGCCTCAGCGTGGGGCTGATTGGCATTGCCATTTCCTTCCCGCTGGGCATGCTGGTGGGCGGCATGGCCGGGTACTTTGGCGGCGCGGTCGATGCCGTACTGATGCGCTTGGTGGAAGTGTTGATGACTATCCCCAGCATTTATCTGCTGGTAGCTCTGGCGGCGGTGCTGCCGGCGGGCATCTCCAGTACCCAGCGGTTTATGCTGATTGTGCTGATTACGTCGCTGGTGGGCTGGGCTGGGCTGGCGCGAGTCATTCGCGGCCAAGTGCTGTCGATTAAAGAGCAGGAGTTTGTGCAGGCCAGTCGGGTGATGGGGGGGCGATCGCTCTATATCATTACCCGCCATATTTTGCCCCAGACCGCTACCTACGGCATTATTGCCGCCACCCTGGCGATTCCCGGCTTCATTTTGGCCGAGGCGGTGCTGAGCTTTATTGGCCTGGGTATTCAGCAGCCCGACGCCTCCTGGGGCAACATGCTCACCCTGGCGACGAATGCGTCCATTCTCGTTCTCCAGCCTTGGCTGGTGTGGCCCCCAGCGATTCTAATCGTGGTGACCTCCCTGGCCTTTAACCTGCTGGGCGACGGTCTCCGCGATGCTTTAGATCCAAGAACGCTAAAACAGTAGCCACGAGCTTCCGCATGGTAATGCCTTGGCAACTTGTTGAGTGGGCGATCGCCGCTCTAGCCGCGATCGCCCTGTTTCTCAGCCTCTGGATTGTGGTTCCGGCTCCGAACTTTTTTCTGCTGCCTTTAGGCGTAGGGGCACCAGAAATTAGCCCATTCTTGCTGCTGGGGCAGGGGTTGCTGCTGGGGACGGTGCTGCTGCTGCGGGCGGGGGGGCGATCGCCCAGCTTTCTCTGGCTCTTAACCATTGGATTCGCGACCGCTGGCCTGGTGCTAAGCAGCCTGCCTCTGCTGCAGCTGCCGGGCACGGTGCGACTGGCCGAGGCTCAAATGCAAAGCGGGTTGGGTGCAAACTACAGTAGTCAAATTCCGGCTCAGATACAGCCTCTGCTGCGATCGCGCCCTTTTGTTCTGGGAGATTTGATCCGGGGACTGCCCGAGGCAGCTATCGCGCCGCAGCACCAAACCTTCTTAACCCCGGACGGTGCCGCTCTGGCCTTAGACATCTACCAGCCGCCTGAATCCTCTACTCAGCCAGATCTGCACCCTGCCATCGTCACCATTTACGGGGGCGCTTGGCGACATGGCGAACCCGCCGCAACGGCCCGCTTTAGCGCCTACATGGCGGCCCAGGGATATACCGTCGTGGCCATCGACTATCGCCACACGCCCGAGTACCGCTTCCCCACTCAGCTTGAGGATGTGCAGACGGCGCTGGACTGGGTGGGCGATCGCGCCTCAGACTACCGCATCGACCCCAACCGCATTGCCCTAGTGGGCTGGTCGGCAGGAGCCCATTTGGCCATGCTGGCCGCCTATCAAACGGTGGGATTGCCGATTCGGGCTGTGGTTAACTATTACGGCCCGGTCAACCTAGCGGCAGGCTACTACGACCCACCAGTGCCCGATCCGATTGATACCCGTGCTGTATTAGAAGCCTTCTTGGGCGGTAGCCCCAAGCAGCTGACCGAGCTTTATCAGCAGGCCTCACCGATATTTTCCGTTAGGCCAGATTTACCGCCAACACTATTGATCTACGGGCAGCGCGACCATGTAGTCAAGCCCAGCTACGGTCAGCAGTTATACGAACAACTCCAAGCAAGCGGTAATGTGGCAGCGTGGATTGCCCTACCCTGGGCCGAACACGCCTTTGATGCCGTGTTTCGCGGCCCCAGCAACCAAATTGCCCTGTATTATACGGAGCGGTTTTTGGCCTGGGCGCTACGGCCCAACTCGTAGGCTTTCATCTTCAACCCGTTTCGTCCAGGGGCGTAAGGCAGTAGCCTGAAGAGAGCAGGTTCAACAGAGGCATGTTTGATGGGCACAATGGCGTCAATTCGGCCAATCCGATCGGTCTTGATTGGGATGCTTTGCTTGTCGCTGCTGGGGTGTGGGCTAATTAACCCCAGGCCGCCGAGGGCTGTGGTAGAGGGTGCGATCGCCCAAAAACTCTCCCAAACCCAGGCCGTTCTCTACCGCCAGTTTGCCGCCGCCCCCACCGATCGAGCCCAGGTAGGTCGCATTCGCATCACTGACCACCACTGGACTGAGATTGCCGGTCAGCCCACCGCAGAGGTTGCCGGAACGTACCACCTCAAGGGGGGAAACCTAACCAACGCCCAACGGAGCCAAACCCGAGAGTTTGATGTCTATCTCCAGCGGGGCGCAACAAAAGACCAATGGCTGCTGCTAGAACCGGTCAGCGCCCAGAGCGGCGATGCCCTCAAGTGGCAGGCAACTCCGCTCTTAATAGCGGGTGAGGATAGGCCAGACAACCCCGGCTAAAACCCTAAACAACGGCACTGGTGTCAGCATTAACCGGCGCGGCTGCCCGCCTATGAGCTTCTCCGGTAAAGAGCTGGTAAAGTTTCTCAACTTCCGTCAGAGCGTTAAACTCTTGCTCGACCTTGGTTCTAGCCGCAGCGCCCAGGCGGTTGCGGGTGTCGGCATCCTTCATTAGAAAACTGATGCATTCTGATAGGGCTTGGCGATCGCCCGGCGGCACCACGTAGCCGTTCACCCCTGAATGCACTAGCTCGCTTACTCCGGCAACCTGGGTGGCGACAACCGCAACGCCCGCTGCCATAGCCTCCATCAGCACAACGGGGATACCCTCGGCAAAGCTAGGCAGCACAAATATATCGGTATTCTTGAGATGCTCTCTCACCGCCGCCTGAGATTGGTAGCCTAAAAAGCGCACGTGGTTCTGTAGCCCCAAGTCGCTCACCTGTTGCTCCAACAGTGCCCGATCGGCTCCATCCCCAACGACGGTCAAAACCATATCGGGTTCGGTACGGGTTAGCTCTGTCAGGCTTTCTAGCAGAACCGGCAAACCTTTTTCAGCCGCTAATCTGCCCACGTAGAGCAGACGTTTGCCCGTCCCCTGGTGAATGACCGTCTCAAACAAGCTGGGGTCAACCCCGCAGTGCACAATTTTAAGTTTGTCCCACTGGTCAGGGCGCGAAAAAATCATGCCTTGACTACGGCAAAAATGGCTGATGCAGGCCACAAATTTAGCATGCTTAATCTTTTCATCCACCCGCCATCGGTAGGGCTCAAAAAAGATGTGGGGGCCATGCATTGTAAAGCTAAAGCTAAACCCACCCAACTCGGCGGCAAGCATAGCTACTGTGCAGCTAGAGCTAGCAATGTGGTTGTGCAGATGGGTAATATTTTGGGCAGCAATGCGATCGGCTAAACTACCTGCTTCTAGAAAATAGATCAGCTGGTAGAGAAACCCCTTGAGCCCAGGCTGGCTCGTGACCCAGGCCAGCTTAATACTGTTGAAGTAACGGCTTGGATTACCCCATAGCAAACCCAGATGGGCTTTGATCAGCAGACCTAGGTTAAAGGGCAGCAGGTAATGGGTTTGCGATCGCTCTGCCACCTGCTCAGGGCCTACAATATTGTCGTCTCCGGGGCGGCGTACCGCAAAGGTAAAGACCTCTAACCCTAGGTCTCTAAGCCCTACAACCTCACGCTGAATAAACGTGTCGGTAGCTCTCGGATAGGTACCAGTAAAGTAGGCAATGTGCATCGGGCTTTTCGCCATAACTAGTAATAAAAAATAGGTAAAAAATAAGAGGGTAATTAAGCTTCTAAGCCTCTGGGTTCGTCACTGGGACAGGCTTGTACTCAATCAGCGTAGCGGGTTTATTACGCCAGCGGTTAAGCCAGTATCGACCTTGCCCAATCACCTGAGGGAGCTTTGAGACCGTACAGAGAAATGCGTATAGCTGAGAATTGCCCGGTTCGTCGCCCTGGCTGCGGCGATATTTATAAATCTTCCATCCTAAAACTGGGTAGCCTAGCAGCAGCAAGAGGCTCAACCCGCGCGTAGGCCAGGCCAGGCCAAGGGCCAAGATCGGAACAATCGCCCCCCACAGCCAGCCACTTTTATCTTCTTTAACCATGTATGACTCAGGGGGCTTACCGTACATAGCCTTCCCTTCCGCCACGGCCCAGCCCCCGCGAATCGATCGCTTCCACCACTGACCAAAGCGAGTCATTGCGGCATCGTGCAGGGTCATATCGGCGTCAATGCGCTCTATTTTCCAGCCCTTCCGTCGTAGACGAATACACATCTCCGGCTCTTCCCCGCAAATCATCTTAGGGTTGTAGCCACCTACCGCTTTAATGGCCTCTACGCGGGCCAGCATATCGCCCCCACAGGCTCGGGTCTCGCCCACGGGGGTGTTCCACTCCATATCAGCCAGACGATTGTAGGGAGATACCTCAGGAAATCGCTCTCGCCGCCGTCCACAGACAATGGCAAGATCCGTGTTGCTCTCCAGCGCTGCCAGAGCCGCCGCCATCCAGTTAGGCAGCAGTTCGCAATCGCCGTCGATGAACTGCACATAGGTCAATTGGGGAAAGTTCTCGACCAAGTACTGAAAGCCTGTGTTGCGACCCCGCGCCATAGTAAACGGCACAGACATATCGAGCTCAACAACGTTGATGCCCATCTCGCGAGCCTTCCCCACACTGCCGTCGGTAGAGCCTGAGTCTACGTAGACAATAGGGCTTCCCAACGGTACGTTGTTCTGCAAAGACTTGAGGCAGCGAACCAGGCGCTCACCTTCATTGCGGCCAATAGTCACAACGCCAATCTGATGCATATCAACGGGGGGATTAACGACTAAAGCTCAAATCTAGAAATACAGTCTATGGAACAAGGGAACGTAGCCAGGATGAGTTTCTCAGAAATTTATCAAGACTTCATCAAGGCCGCTCCTGATAAAATCAGAATTTGAGTTTGCCCTAAAAGAAAATAGGGTTAATGCCTTGAAACAGATTTTTGTGACGCTTTTAGAGTTGTTTTTATCGCCATCTACTTTGGTTAAGACAAGCAAAAACAGCAGTCATTGAGAGATGTTGGTGAATTCGATAGTGTCCCAGTTTTGGGTGTTGTCAGATGAATGTATTCTGCCCGAAAAAGCCCTGATCATGTCTTCTTGGGCATACATGATCAGGGCTAATTTAATAGATGGCCGTTTAAAGGGCTTTAGCGCTCTACGGCCAGACCCACCGGGCAAGCCACACTGGTGCCCCCTAGGCCACAGTAACCACCTGGATTTTTGGCCAAATACTGCTGGTGGTAGTCCTCGGCGTAGTAGTACTCCGGAGCCTCCAGAATTTCAGTGGTGATGGGGCCGTAACCTGCGGTATTAAGTGCAACTTGGTAGGCTTGCTTAGAGGATTCTGCCAGCTGGCGTTGAGCCTCAGAGTACACGTAGATGCCTGAGCGGTATTGGGTGCCTACGTCGTTGCCCTGGCGCATGCCCTGGGTAGGGTTGTGATTTTCCCAAAAGGTTTTTAGAACTTGCTCATAGCTGACTTCCTTTGGGTCGAAGACAACCTGCACTACCTCGTTGTGGCCGGTTAGGCCAGAGCACACCTCCTGGTAGGTGGGGTTGGGGGTGTAGCCAGCGGCATAGCCAACCGAGGTCGAGTAGACCCCCTTGAGCTGCCAAAACTTGCGCTCGGCTCCCCAAAAGCAGCCCATACCAAAGAGAGCCAGCTCCATACCAGCAGGGAAGGGAGGAGCTAGACGGTTGCCGTTGACATAGTGCTTGTCGGGCACGGGCATTGCTGTCGCTCGACCCGGCAGCGCATCGTTAGGAGTGGGCATCTCTGACTTTTTGCCTTTGCCTAAACCGAAGAAAACCATAGGAATTATTGCAGTTTGTGTAGAAGAACTCACTCAACTATAGCGTTATCACCTTGGTGTTTCCTGAGAGAGGGGGTATCCTCGGCCTATGGGATTGGAGGGGATGGGCGATCGCAGTCCAATCCAAAAAATGCCCGGATCCTTGTGGTTCCAGGCACCGATAATGCTTATTGATGGGACGATTGCCAGCCTAGAAACCGACTTCACTCAAATTCCTAGGGTTTAGCGATAGTGGCGATCGAGCCGCAGCACCGTTTCTAGCAGCACGTTGGCCCCACTGACGCACTCCTCAGGGGTGGTGTACTCCACCTCAGAGTGGCTAAAGCCGCCCTCACTGGGCACAAAAATCATGCCCATGTCGGTAAAACGTCCCATTTCGAGGGCATCGTGGCCAGCGCGGCTGGGCATGGGCATATGACTCAGGCCCAGGTTGCTGCTCACCTCAGCAATAACCGCCTGAATATGATCCGCTGCTGGGCTAGGGGCCACATTGAGCTGGGGCACAATCTCAATTTTGGTGTCGGTATTCTGGGCAATCAGCCGCAGTTCTTCTTTCAAATCGTCGATTAGATCGTTGATCACGTGCTGGTTGAGGTCGCGCACGTCAATGCTGCACTGCACCTGCCCAGGCACGATATTGTCGGCGTTGGGCCACACTTGCAGTGCCCCTACCGTAGCCACCTGCTGGGCGGGGGGGCGCTTGCCCAAACGGTTCACCACCAAAACCACCTGAGCCGCTGCCACTAGCGCATCCTGACGCTGATCCATAGGGGTAGTGCCAGCGTGATTAGGCCGCCCAGTAAGGTGAATTTGGTAGCGCTGCATGCCTACTATGCCCTGCACCACGCCAATTTGTTTTTGAGCAGTTTCCAGTACCCCACCCTGTTCGACGTGGAGTTCGACAAAGGCGCAGATGTCGTCGCGGGTGCGCTTAGACAGGGAAAGCTGCTCCCAATTGCCGCCTGCTGAATTAACACACTCGTCAATAGGGCGACCATCTTTACGGTGATAGTCGGCGGCGTTGAGGGAGGCTGTACCGGCCATAGCGCGGCCCCCAATCATAGTGTCTTCTTCGTCGGCAAAGACAATTACCTCAAAGGGATGGTCGAGGGCGATGTTGTTTTCGTGGAGGGTGCGAGCCACTTCAATACCCGCCAGCACCCCGAGGTTGCCGTCAAACTTACCGCCGCAGGGCACCGTGTCGATATGGGAGCCGGTGGCAATGGCTGGCGCATTGGTGCAACCATTACGACGACCGATTAGGTTGCCAGCGGTGTCAATACAGGTGCTTAGACCCGCCTCTACCATCCACCGCCGCACTAACTCACGTCCTTGAAAATCTTCTGAGCTAAAGGCTAACCGACAAATACCGCCGTTGTTGAGCTGCCCGATTTGAGCGAGGTCGTCGATATTTTGATTGAGGCGCTTGCCATTGATGCTAAGAGTTTGTAGAACAGCCATGGGTACTCAGGGGGGAGGAGTTTGGTGAAGGGATGAAACGTCTAACTCCAGAAAACGTTACAGACCATCATAAACCGTGACGTCTCTGTATACAGTCCATTGTATACAGAGATTCGGCGGAGTTCTGTTTAGGGAGAACTTTCTGCGAAACGATGGCCAGATAAAACGATCAGGCCTCCAACAGCGGCGACTCGCTAGATTCCAGCAGCGTCACTAAGTCGAAATAGTGAGCCGCCATCAAGCAGCTGGATTTTTCGCCCAAGAGCAATCGGCTATTTCCTGGCTCAGCTAACCCTAGATTGCCCTCAATTTAGCGGTTATCTAGAACTGCCGCAAAAACCGCAGGTCGCTGGTGTAAAGGCGGCGAATGTCGTCGATTTGGTGTTGCACCATGGCTAGGCGCTCTACCCCTAGCCCCGCTGCGAAGCCGCTGTAAATCTCGGGGTCGTAGCCCACGGATTTCAGCACGTTGGGGTCAATCATGCCGCAGCCCAGTACCTCTAGCCATTTGCCCTGCCACTCTACGTCTACCTCGGCAGAGGGCTCGGTAAACGGGAAAAAACTGGGCCGAAACCGCACGGGAATCTCGCCGTAGAGCGCTTCTAGAAAGACTTTGATGGTGCCGCGCAGGTCGGTAAAGGTGATGTCGGTATCCACGGCGAAGAACTCAATCTGGTGAAACACGGCGGCGTGGGTAGCATCTACCGTGTCGCGGCGGTAGCAACGACCAATGGCCACGGCCCGCAGGGGTGGCTCGTTGGCCTGCATGTAGCGGATCTGGGTGTTGGATGTGTGGGTACGCATCAGATGGCCGTTGGGCAGGTACAGGGTGTCCTGCATATCGCGGGCCGGGTGGTCGGGCAAAAAGTTAAGCGCCTCGAAGTTGTAGTAGTCGGTTTCGATTTCGGGGCCATCGGCGACGGTGTAGCCCAGGCCCACAAAGATATCGACGATGCGATCGATGATGCTATTGATGGGGTGGATACGGCCCTGGGGCTGAAAGATGCCCGGCATGGTGACATCCAGGGTTTCGGTGGCCAATTGGGCCTCAATGCGGGCCGATTCTAGGGCACTTTTGCCCTGATCGAGCTGGGTTTGAATGAGTTCTTTGACTTCGTTAGCCAATGCGCCAATGCGGGGCCGCTCTTCGGCGGAGAGTTTGCCCATGCCCCCTAGCACCTTAGAGAGCTGGCCCTTTTTGCCCAGGTAGCCAATGCGCAGCTGCTCTAGCTCGTCTAGGGTGGCGGCGGCGGCGATCGCGCCCTTAGCGGCCTCCTTCATGGCCATTAGGTCGGTTTCGAGCGTGGTGGGTGCGGCGGTCATTCTGGGTGTATGGTGCAACAACAATATAGGGAGGCTAACCCGGCCAGCTCTGGGCGATACCTTGGCGCTCTAGGCTAGCTTTGGGCTTTGACTATTTTAGTGTGGCGGGGGAACAGTCATGAATATTCTCATCAGCAACGACGACGGCATTTTTGCCCTGGGCATGCGCACCCTTGCCGCTACCCTGGCGGCGGCGGGGCACCGAGTCATGGTGGTGTGCCCCGATCGCGAGCGATCGGCCACGGGCCACGGGCTCACCATGCACAAGCCGATTCGGGCCGAGATGATCGAGTCGGTGTTTAAGGATGATATTGAGGCCTGGAGCTGCTCTGGTACCCCCGCCGACTGCGTCAAGCTGGCCCTGGGGGCGCTGATGGCAACGCCCCCGGAGGTTGTGGTCTCGGGCATTAACCACGGCGCTAACCTGGGCACCGATGTGGTCTATTCCGGTACGGTGTCGGCGGCGATGGAGGGGGTAATGGAGGGCATCCCGGCGATCGCCGTTAGCCTGACCAGCTTTACCCAGGGCAGCTTTGCCCCCGCCGCCGACTTTATTTGCGATCTGCTGGGCGATCGCGATCGGTTTCCCCTAGAGAGCCCTATGCTGCTCAACGTCAACGTGCCAGCGGTGGCGGCGAGGGAAATCAAGGGAGCCAAAATTACCCGCCAAGGCATCCGCCGCTACCTCGACCAGTTTGAAAAACGTATTGACCCCCGAGGCAAAATCTACTACTGGCTAGCGGGAGAAGCGATCGAAGACATCGAGGATCCCTTACCCAATCAGGGCTGGCCCCTAGATCTAACCCAAGCTTTGGCCGCTATACCCACCGATGTGCAGGCTATTCGCGATCGCTATATTTCGGTTACACCGCTGCAATATAACCTTACCGCCGTGGGCGATCTGCTAGATTTGGCTCAGGGTCGGCGGCCTCTGCTGCCAAAGTAAACATGAACTGCGGTGGGATCTCGCTGCGCTGCAGGGCAAACTAAGGATAGCCAGGCACTAACACCCTGATGTCTTTTAGGTAGGGTGGTTGGTCCACCCTGATCATTTTGATCAGAGTTCATTACTATTAAGGAAATCTCAGGTTGATGCTCTACCCTAAGGCGCATTTGTATTTCTAGCCTGATGTTCCATGCTTTCCCATCCCCGAGAGATTCATGGCTGAGCTTACTGAGCAGTTTTTAGTCCGGTTTTGGGGCGTGCGTGGGAGCATCGCTTGCCCAGGGCCGTCTACGGTGCGCTACGGCGGTAATACTTCCTGTGTTGAGATGTTGGTCGGGGGGCATCGCCTGATTTTTGACGGTGGCACTGGCCTCCGGGAACTAGGTCTGGCTCTGCTGGCCGAAATGCCCATAGAAGCCAACATGTTCTTTACCCATTCCCACTGGGATCATATTCAGGGGTTTCCCTTTTTTGTCCCGGCCTTTGTTCGGGGTAATCGGTTCAATATCTACGGTGCGATCGCCCCCAACGGCTCCACCATTGAGCAGCGTCTCAACGACCAAATGCTGCACCCCAACTTTCCAGTACCGCTTCAGGTGATGGGGGCCGACCTCAAGTTTTGCGACATCGAAGTGGGCGAAACCCTTCACATGGGCGACATCAAAATTGAAAACGCCCTGCTCAACCACCCTGGCGAAGCGGTGGGCTATCGGGTCACCTGGCAAAATCGGGTGGCCGCCTACATTACTGATACCGAACACTACCCCGATCGCCTCGATGACAACGCCGTATGGCTAGCCCGCGATGCCGACGTCATGATTTACGACTCCACCTACACCGACGACGAATACAACGACCCCAAATCAAGCAAGGTGAGCTGGGGCCACTCCACCTGGCAGGAGGCGGTGAAGGTAGCCAAGGCGGCTGGAGTCAAAACTCTAGTGATCTTCCACCACGACCCTGCCCACGACGACGACTTTATGGATCAAGTGGCGGCCCAAACCCAGGCCGTCTTCCCTGGCGCTGTAGTGGCCAAAGAAGGTATGGTGATTGACCTAACTGCCACCTCCCATGCAGCTCTACCGTCAAAAGCTACTGGAATTTAGGACTTTAGGAGTAGGGCTTATTCCTAGGCTGCATACCAGCCGAAATCTGCACCTGCGGAGTTATTGCCCAGATAGGTCGAGCCCAACAGTCTGTGTAAAAATGTAAAGCGTGTGGATCACGTCTTCGCTTACGACAGCTATTACCCCAACGGCGATCGCCCTGGGAAATTTTGACGGTGTCCATTTAGGGCACCAGGCCGTCATTCGCTCAGTGGTACCGCTGGCTGCCCAGCGGCAAAACCCGCCCGATATCGAGATGTCGCCAACGACAGCGCCCCTGCGAGGCTTGAGCCATCGCCAGAGAGCCCAGCTCAACCAGGCCATCCCCAGCGTTCAACCAGGGGAAACGCGGGTGACCCCGATTCCCACGGTCATGACCTTCTTTCCCCACCCGCAGGAATTCTTCTCGGGTCGGGCGCGATCGCTCCTGACGCCCCTGCCGGAGAAGGCGGCCCAAATTAGCCGCATGGGCATCGGCCAACTGGTGCTGCTGCCCTTTGATCAATCCCTGGCCAACCTATCCCCTGAAGATTTTGTGGAGACCCTGCTAGTCAAGCATCTCCAGGTGCAGCAGATTAGCGTGGGCAAAGACTTTTGCTTTGGCAAGCAACGCCAGGGCACCGTAGACGATCTGAAAGCTTTGGCAGCCCGGCACGGAGTACAGGTGCATATTGCACCTCTTGTGGATCTAGGCAGCGATCGCATCAGCAGCTCCCGCATTCGCCAGGCGTTAGAAAAGACTGACTTAGAGACGGCCAAGGCCCTGCTAGGGCGGCCCTACAGCCTGGTAGGCCGAGTGGTGCAGGGGCAGCAGCTGGGGCGTACCATCGGGTTCCCCACCGCGAATCTATGTCTGCCAGCCGAGAAATTTCTGCCCCAGACTGGTGTGTACAGTGTGTGGGTTAATGGGGCGACCCAAACGCCGTATCCCCTTGTCCCAGGGGTAATGAACCTAGGCACGAGGCCAACGGTGAAGGGCATATCCCTTACTGTGGAAGTGCATTTGCTGAACTGGGAGGGCGATCTGTATGGCAGAACCCTGGAGGTCTCCCTGCACAGTTTTCTGCGGCCTGAGCAAAAATTTGGTGGCCTCGACGACCTCAAGGCCCAAATTCAGCGCGACTGTCAACAAGCATTAGGAGAACTGGCGCGATCGCCCTACCCAGGGTGATTGACCATCGCCGGTAGGCAGTTTGAAGCCAATCGGGGCATCATAAATCTATAGATATCAACCCAAGTGCAGATTTGCAGGGTTTTCTGCGGGAAAATCGCAGGCCCACGCTGCACTTGGCATAGCAGGGGTCACCAGAATGCGCGAGCGGATTGAGACGCTAGTTCAAAACCTAGACAAAACTATCGTTGGCAAATCAGATTCCATTCGATTGGTGCTGGTGGCGCTGTTTTCTGGCGGGCACGCTCTGTTGGAAGATGTGCCGGGGGTAGGCAAGACCCTGCTGGCTAAGTCTCTGGCTCGCTGCATCGACGGTGTCTTTCAGCGCATTCAGTGTACCCCCGACCTGCTACCCACTGATGTCACCGGCACCAATATCTGGAACCCCAGCAGTGGCGAGTTTCAGTTTATGCCGGGGCCGGTCTTTGCCAATATTCTGCTAGCCGATGAAATTAACCGAGCCACTCCCCGTACCCAGTCGGCGCTGCTGGAGGTGATGGAAGAGCACCAGGTGACTCTCGACGGGCGATCGCGCCCAGTGCCCGCTCCATTTTTTGTGATTGCAACTCAAAACCCAGTGGAGTACCAGGGTACCTTTCCCCTGCCCGAAGCCCAGATGGATCGCTTTGCCCTCTCCTTTAGCCTGGGCTACCCTACAGAAAATGAAGAGTTGAGCATGCTCCAGCGGCTCGGGGGCGGCGCGTCTCCCCACGATATTCAGCCCTGTATCACCTTAGATGAGGTGATGGCTCTGCGGGCTGAATGCTCTCGGGTGAAGGTGGAAGACTCGCTACAGCGCTATATTCTCGATCTGGTAAGGGTTACTCGCACCCACAGCGACATTACCCTGGGGGTCAGCCCGCGCGGGTCGGTGGCCTTTCATCGGGCAGTTCAGGCCCTCGCCTATTTAGAAGGACGGAGCTACGCAATTCCCGACGATGTTAAGCAGCTCGCGCCCCACGTGATGGCCCACCGGCTGATTCCGGCTGGGCACCACCAGCCCCAGCGACTGGTGGCTGACCTGCTCGAAACTACCCCAATTCCCTAAACCCAATCCCTGCTTTAGTCCAGATGGGGGCAAGTCTGGACTGCGGGGCGAAAATTCCCCAGGGGAGAATGGTAGTTTTTATAGCCAAACAGCCCATAATAAGGGCGGTGAACTGAAGGATCGCAATTTCCTATGCCAAGAACGCCCAGTGAGTACGTCATTCACATGCTGTTTGATGGCGGCCACCACGAAGAGGTACGCTTTTCTTCCATTCAAGATTTTCAAAAGTGGTACAGCGGCGAACTGATGCCCAAGGCCACCTCCGACGAGTTCATTACGGTGCCCCTGCCCAAGGTCAACCCCGGCGAATATATGGTCATTCGTCCGTCCCGAATCAGCGCGATTCGGGTCGAGCCCGTATTTAGCTCTAGCGTCGAGCGGTATTGATGGTTGGTCGGGTGAGGTTAAACGGCAATATTCAAGGGCTCATGGTCGCTGTGGGAACAGCAGCTTGCCTGGCTACTTGCGGTGGGGAATCCACTGCACTGGCGACTGGCGGGATTGAGCCACGAGATTCCCTGGTTTCAGAGCTTCCGGCTAGTGGACAGTCCTCAACGACTCTGCCCTTGAGGCCGGTACTGGGAGAAGCCGGTGACTCTGTATGGCCTGAGCTGGTGCTGCTCGGCGATCGCCAGGCGTTAATTCAGGCCATCAACCACAGCCTGACCTACCTGGCTACGCCCAAGGCGGCGGCGGATTATCAAGATTATCTGGTGCCTGTGATTACCCGCGATTGCGTGTGGCGCAGCCTGCAACGACTGCGGCAGCTGGTCGCGACCAGCCCCAACAACCAGGCCTTTCAGGCTGCTCTACGGCAAGAATTTGTCCTGTACGAATCGGTTGGCGCTGACGGTGAGGGCACCGTCGCCTACACCGGCTACTTTGAGCCGCAGTATCGAGCTAGCGCGGTTCCCAATGCCGAGTACCGCTATCCCCTCTACCGCCGCCCCCCCACGCTGGAGACTTGGCCTCAACCCCATCCGACTCGTCTAGAACTGGAGGGTGTAGATGGCTTGGCGGGTGGGCAGGGCTCCTTGGCTGGCTTGGAATTGGTATGGTTAGCCAGTCGCCTAGAGGCGTTTCTCGTCCAGGTGCAGGGTTCGGCTAAGCTGCAACTTACCGATGGCACCGTCATGTCGGTGGGCTATGCGGGCCGCACGGAGTATCCCTACACCAGCATTGGCCGTGCCCTGGTTGAAGACGGCAAAATCGACCCCGATAGCCTCTCGCTGCCCAATCTGCTGGCCTATTTTGAAGCCCATCCCGAAGACTTGGATCATTACCTACCCCAAAACGAGCGGTTTATTTTCTTCCGCGAAGGGGATGGTGGGCCGCCTACGGGCAGTCTGAGCGTGCCGGTGACCGCTGGGTATTCGATCGCTACCGATAAATCATTGATGCCACCTGGGGCGATCGCGGCTATTCGGCTGGCGTTGCCTCAGCAAACTCCCCAGGGCGACTGGGTCAGCCAACCCACCACCCGGCTAGTGCTCGATCAAGACACGGGCGGTGCTATCCAAGGGGCTGGACGGGTCGATTTATATGTGGGCTCAGGCAGCCAAGCTGGAGAGCTCGCTGGGCGGATCAATACCTCAGGACGCCTATACTACCTGCTGCTGCGCCCTTGAGAGGGTGATGCTGGCGACATGATCTTCCCTCTGGTTTGCCGCATTAGGGGTGTTACCCTATAGGCCTATGGATACTTCCTTTGCCCTCACCCTACAGATTGTGCTAACGGTGCTGGCCGGTGTCACTGCGCAGGTTATTGGGGAAATCGCCAGGGTTCCTAGCATTATTTTCTTACTGCTGTTTGGTATTGGCCTGGGGCCAGATGGCATTGGTCTACTCCATCCTCAAGACTTAGGGATTGGGCTAGAGGTGATTGTGGCCCTCAGTGTGGCGCTGATTCTCTTTGAGGGAGGCCTGAGCCTAGAGCTAAGCGAACTGGGTCAGGTGTCGGCCAGCCTGCGCAACCTGGTTACCGTCGGCATCTTTGTCACCCTGATTGGTGGCGGTATGGCAGCCCACTGGCTAGGAGAGTTTCCCTGGTCCCTGGCGTTTCTCTATGCTTCGCTGGTGGTGGTGACTGGCCCTACCGTCATCGGGCCTCTGCTGCGCCAGGTGGCAGTCGATCGCAAGGTGGCGACCCTGCTCGAAGGTGAAGGGGTGCTCATTGACCCCGTTGGGGCTATTCTCGCGGTGGTGGTGCTCGATATTATCCTCAATGGAGATGCCGATCCCACTACGGTTGTGGGCGGACTCATTTTGCGGCTGAGCATCGGCACGCTCATTGGGATTGTGGGCGGCGGGCTAATTGGTCTATTGCTCAAGCAGGCTAGCTTTTTAGGGGAAGATCTCCGCAATCTAGTGGTATTAGCGGGGCTGTGGGGGATATTTGGGCTAGCCCAGAGCATTCGCAGCGAGGCGGGGCTCATGGCTACCGTAGTGGCAGGCATGATGGTGCGCTGGCTGTCGGTGCCCGACGAGCGGCTGCTGCGTCGGTTTAAGGGGCAGCTGACAGTGCTGGCGGTATCGGTGCTGTTTATTTTGCTGGCGGCAGACCTGTCAATTGCCAGTGTGTTTGCCCTGGGCCGAGGCGCGGTCTTGACGGTGCTAGTGCTGATGGTGGTGGTGCGCCCGATGAATATCTGGCTGTGTACCCAGTCCAGCGATTTAAACTGGCGCCAAAAGCTGTTTTTGGGCTGGGTGGCCCCCCGTGGCATTGTGTCTGCCTCGGTTGCTTCTCTATTTGCGATTTTGCTGACTGAGCGGGGGATTAGCGGGGGGGAGGCCATTAAGGCCCTGGTGTTTCTCACCATTATTATGACGGTGATGATACAGGGGCTCACGGCGCGGTTTGTGGCCAGCTGGCTGGGCATTACTAAGGCCGATGCGGTGGGGGCCGTAATTGTTGGGTGCAGCCCCCTCAGTCTACTGATGGCTCGTTTAATCCAAGAGTATGGCGATCCAGTGGTGATGATTGACACCAACGAAGCCGCCTGCGAGTTCGCCGAAAAAGAGGGTATCGAGCTCTTGATCAGCAGCGCCCTCGATCGCGATGCTTTGGAACGGGCGGGCCTAGATAAAGCGGGCACCTTTCTAGCGATTACCAAAAATGGCGAAGTCAATGCTGTAGTAGCACAGCGGGCGCTGGAAGAGTTTCAGCCGGCCAGGGTGGTAGCGGTGGTTCCCCACGACGCGAGCTTGGGCGATCTGCCCAAGCAGGGTCAGCTGAAGGGGGCCCAGACACCCCAAATCTCCCTAAGGCAGTGGAATACTTACCTCAGCGATGGGGAGGTGCTCCTGGGTGAGACCTGGCTGCGGCAGGAGAATAGCGAGCTTCAGCAGACTTACCTGGCGGCGCTGGTGCACAAAGGTGCCATGGTGCCTCTACTGGTAGAGCGCGATGATGCGCTCCGAGTTGCCCTCGGGCAAGAGCGATGGGAGGTGGGCGATCGCATCATCTACCTTTGGCACGACTCTAAACCCAAACTGCTCAAACAGCTAGCGGGCGGCATTCAGCCCACTCGGCTCACCCTGGAAACAGTGCCCTTGGTCGAGGCCGTGCCCCCAGCGCCCAAAGATCCTTCGGCAGAACTCGACGTAGCAGCAAAGCCCGTTTCTAATGAACCTGCCGAGTCTAATGGAGTCATCATATATCCATCGGACTCGGATCCTGGTGCTGATAGTTCTGCGGGTAAATCGTCGGTTAGCTCTTAGGTCTGGTGAGGCTTGCGACTGTATTGCGATAGTCGGAGACTGGCTCTTTAGGGCGATCGCGTTCTTTCTAGATCAGTTAAATTCTTCTGGCGCAGTGGCGTTCCAGTATTCACTTCTGTCACCTTCTATGGCTTTCAACCCGCTTCACTCTGCAACGCTGGGAACCCTTACTGGGATCGGCGTTGGCCCTGGTGACCCCGACTTAATCACGCTAAAAGCGCTCAAGTGCCTGCAAGCCGCCGATATAGTCGCTTTCCCCCAAGGGCGCAACGGTCAGCCTGGGCTAGCCCAAACGATTGTTGCGCCACACCTAGATCGGCAACAGCTGCTGCCGCTGGATTTTCCCTATATCTTTGACCCAGATCAGCTCACCAGTGCTTGGCAGCAGGCGGGCGATCGCGTTTGGCACTGTCTTACCCAGGGCCAAAATGTGGTGTTTGCCTGTGAAGGAGATCTCAGTTTTTACGGCACCTTTAACTACCTGGCTTTAAGTCTAGAGCGTCGGTACCCGACAGCAAAAATAACTCGCATTCCTGGTATTTGCTCGCCGATGGCAGCCGTGAGTGCCCTTGGCTTACCGCTTACAGTGCAGTCAGACAAGCTCGCCGTCCTGCCTGCCATTTATACCGTAGATGAACTTGACTCCGTCTTAGCCTGGGCTGATGTCGTGGTGCTGCTCAAGGTCGGGTCAGTGTATGACCAGGTTTGGCAATTGCTATACCAGCGACACCTTCTAGAGCATAGCTGGGTCATGGTCAACGCTACCCAGACCACCCAAAAAGTGTATCGACCTCTAACGCCTTACCCCCACTTAGAACTGCCCTACTTTTCTCTAATGGTCATAAGGTCGGGGGCAAATCCGCTACCCTAGAGATGACTAGGAACCCAAGCTTATGGGGTCAAGTCAATATCTATAGCGATCGCAAACAGCACAGTACGGCATGAATTTATCTAACGCGCCCAGGTTCAACCAATTAGCCAAAACCGTCCGCCAGCCTCAGTGGATAGCGGCGCTGTTGTCATTGGGTTTTCATGTCGTGCTGTTTGCGGCTGGCCCCTCCTTCTCCAGCCTCAATGCCAGCGCCTTGGGAGAGAGCGATCCAAATTCAGAAGAACGCCGAGTCCCGTTGATCGAACTCACCCCCGAAGAGCAAAATCGCTTGCCCGACTTCTCAGCGCCCGCCTACTCGTTAGACAGCAACGACGATTTATTTAGTCTACTTCCTCCCTCAGGCAACAGCCTACCCCTCGAACCCGGTTCAGACTTTGGGGCATCCTTGACCATACCCTCCCCTAGGTTGCCCTCCAGCCCTTTCCCCTCGGGCATCTCACCTTACACCTCATCCGGCCGCTCCTCCATAATCCTGTCTCCCCGTCGCACCCCTTTCCCCGGTTCACCCGGTAGCAGTGCTATCCGTCGCCCGACTAGACCTCCAGGGGGAGACGCCGCATCCCAAGGGGCATCAACCCCGATCGCTACTTCTCCAGACAGTGCCGACGAAGCTGGTGCCGCTGACCTCGAACCAAACCAGACTAATGGACAGGGCACTGACGGCAACAGTACTCCGCTAGAACCGACTAACCCTGCCGCCACACCTGAAGAACAAGGAACCGAGTCGGCCAGTGACCTGCTTGCCAGGGTAGAGTTTGACGACGCCCAAACCAGCGCCAGTGAGGTTGAAATCGCCAAGGCAGCCTGGCTTCAATCTGTAAAAGAGAAACTAGGCGATGGGGTCGCTGAGGCTCCCGAGCCAATTGTGCTCACGGTTCCTTACAGCGGTCGGCTCTGTCTATCTCCTGAACCCGCCGATGGGTTGCTGGGGGTAGTCGGTTTACCCGATGAAGCTAGCGATAGCGTTAAATTGTGGACTACAGTTCTTAAAAGCACAGGCTATCCGTTTCTCAACCAGGCCGCTGAACAGGCTCTCCAAGATCTTCAGCAGCAAGAGACAGACAACAGTGGGTTAGACGTTAATACGCTGTATCAGGTCACTGTACAAGTCGAATACGATAGCCAAAGCTGCATCAGTCGAGAGGCCCTGCTGCAATCGCGCACAGCCGCATCGGAGGAGCCTGAAGCTGTACCGGAGGAGTGACAACCCTTGATAAAGCTTTATCTGGGTTGATCTGCTGTGTGCGAGCCAGATAGCAATTCCAACGGTTGGCGTTCTCAGCTTTCCCAGTTCTCAGCTATAGCTGTGGCAGTCTGGCTGAGACATTTCCCAGATGAACGTTTAAATGTTTGAACGTTCATCTGGGCTCTAGATGCCTTGACCAACGTGACTATGGATATACCTGGCCAGCGCTGTAGTTTGGTTCAGCGTTATGTTTGTAGTTATGGCAATAGCCAAGTTGAAAGACCAACAATAGACAACAAGTGACTTAGTTCCATTGTTGGTCTCGACTGAGGCTATGCCTGAGGTGTGAGAACGACATCAGCGTAAGTTCCCGAGCGGGCTACTCTGCCCTTGTCGAGAACATAGACGCGATCGCAGTGCTCAATCGTAGACAACCGGTGGGCAATAATGATTAAAGTTTTAGAGCCAGCTAGAGATCTGATTGACTCGCTAATTAATCGTTCCGTCTCATTATCTAGAGCGGAAGTCGCTTCGTCTAAAACTAAAATCTCTCTTTGGTGGTAAAGCGCACGGGCAATCCCAATTCGCTGGCGCTGCCCGCCCGAGAGGCGTACTCCGCGTTCGCCAACTGCGGTATCAATGCCATTGGGTAAATCTTGAACTAGTTCTTCAAGCTGTGCTGCTTTAATGGCATACCATAAGCGGCTCTGGTCAATTTCACTTTTCGGTAACCCAAAGGCAATATTTTTCTCGATAGTGTCATCAGTCAAAAAGATAGATTGGGGAATATACCCGACCAATTTTCTCCAGCTTTGCAAGTTATCGTAAATCGACTTGCCATCAATTAAGATATCCCCCTTTTGGGGAATCAGTAGGCTCAGAATAACGTCAACAAGGGTTGTTTTACCTGCCCCAGACTGACCTATGAGCCCTATAGACTCTCCCCGCTTAATTTCCATCGACACGCCTGCCAGGGAAGGATTGGGAGAACTTGGGTACTGGTAGAAGACATCAGAAATTTCTAAGTTTTTAGAGAAACCCAGCGGCTGACCGTTATCTAAAGGTTTGGCAGCACCTAACAAAGCAGGGCTATCGTATTTGACAAGCTCGTTATTGTCAATTTCCTTTAGATCCAAGTACATCATGTCTAAAGTGTGAGAAGAATTACGCAGCTTACCAATACATTCTGCCAAATTACTGGCAGCCGGAATTAATCTCAAAGAAGCAACGGCAAACACACCCATGCTGGCGATAGCTGCCTGAAAATCTTCTCCTACGACTAGTTGCGAGACACAAACAAACCCAACAATGGCTGTTACTAAAAGAGTCTCAATCATTGTTCGCGGCACAAACTGAGCACTCTGAAAGAGAATTTCTACCCGTGCTTCCTCATGCACGTGCTCTTCTAGCTCCTTACGAAAATAGTTCTCGGCATTAAAGACACGAGTCTCTTTAATGCCCCCTAAGCCATGATTAACGGCTTTAATTGTCTCTTCCCGAGCAATGGTCGATAACTGACCCCAATGCTTTAGACGCTTCACCAAGAATGAGAACACTATGAAAGCGGGCAGCAGCGACGCTAGAGAAACAGCTAAGAGTAAGATGTTGGTCTTAGCCATTAATACTAAAAGTGTTGCAACCACAATAATATGGGAGACAGATTCGACCATGGGCAAAGAGACCATGAAGCAGAACCGGTGTGTCTCATTCGTTATTTTATTAATGTAATCTGCGGTATTTCTCGTTAAATGAAAATCGTAAGGAGCAAGTAAATAGGTGTTAAAGAGCCGATCTTGAACAGCCGCTCTCTGGTCGAAGAGAACTTTGTATGAGTAGCGCTTGCTCAGAAAATAAATAACCCCTTTCACCAGGAAGATAACAATTATAAAAAAGCCGAACCACAGAACAAGCTTTCCTAAACTGCTAAATCCAAAAGTCCTGTATATCCAACCAAACGAGTCACTTTCGCGAACAAGCTTTTCTGGATCGCCAGCTAAACTTAAGAAGGGGCCAATTAAACCTATTCCAAAGGCTTCCAGCAGAGACGTTAAAAGAAAAATGCCAACTAACCCAATCAGTTGTCTTTGGTGGCCGGAAAAAACATAAATAAATTTCTGAAAGTAACCCACTGCTTCCCCCTCAAAACAACTGCTAGATGCCCTAGCTAAATCAGCTAAGAAAATGTACCTGGCAAACCTTCTAAGCTAAGGGCAGAATAGAACAAATGATCTACTTGTTGGCCTGCCTATGACGTCCGCTCTAATTATTATGAAACTACTCACAGCTCATGACTTGAGTAACCAAAACTGCTTGGGCATCCTATACGCATACTATAGTACCCACATCATAATGAAAATAGATTCATTGGGGCAAATTCTCTAGGCCGTCAAGAGAACACTTTAAAGAGGCTTCATAGTGTCTTCCTATTTCTACGGCTCCGTTCTCAAGAGGTTCTTCCCCATAAAACTTTCGTCGAGAAGGGAAAGTAAGCTTGTGCTAGTTTCTTGTCATACGTATAAAGCAAGATCTGTCATAAAAGGCGATTCTAGAGCAAGGATGCGTGCTCTAGAATCTGTAGATCTGTATTAGCTAGGTCTTGTGAACGTGATATTTCATCAAATGTTCATGTCTATGCCTTGCTGCTTAAGGCATAGCTAAGGAAAAGCTTATGCTCATCGATATTGAATATAATTGTACTCAAGCAGAGTTCCAAAAAATGCTGTGGTGATACAGCTACGTAAAACGCTAATATTTGTTCCCAACATTCCTTTGTTTAGAGCCTGGATGCTATGCAAGCCCAAAAACTTACCCTCAACGGTAGCACAGTGGTGTCTGACAAGCAGATTGACTTTGCGGAGACATGCTTCGCAATTTTCTATCTGCTATTTTTTGCCGGAGCTTTTGGTTTTAAGGCCGATATTTCTGAAACTCCCGTCATCTCTGAATCAATTATTACCTTGATTCGGTATGCGGGTTATGCAATTACTCTACTGTTATTGTCATTGCGGCCTGTAGAGACCTTGAAGACGGCTCTTAGCAATAAATGGGCATTGGGCTTAATCGTTGTTGTTTCTATTTCCTTTTTATGGTCTTATAACCCGCCAGTTACAATAGATTCTATTTGGAAAGAATTTATTCCTATGTTTTTGCTAAGCCTTTATGTTGCTTCTAGGTTCTCCTTAGAAGAGCAATTTAAGATTATCTTATGGGTTTTAGTCATAGTTTTTCTAGAGAGCGTAGCGCTGGCGATCGCCATGCCTGGAGTAGGTCTTCATACCGATGGTCCTTTTGTTGGCAGCTGGAAAGGAGTATTTGCTCAAAAAAATCAGTTTGGTGCGCACTCAACGATGACGATGATAGCCCTCTTTATGCTGGCCAACTATGCTAAGGAAAAGCAGCGTTGGGCACTAATCCTTTTTGGAGGATGCTTTGCGGCGTTGCTTGTTAGCAGCTCGGTTACAGCATTGACGCTTTCTTTTGTAGGGCTAATGCTGACGATTTTCTATCGTCGATTTGCTTGGCTAGGCAAGCGCTCTGTTTTGTTAGGCAGCCTGTTTGTGCTAGTTGCAGTTAGCTTCTCGTATCTCTTGTTTTCTAATTGGGTTGATATTCTACGTTACTTCGATAGAGATCCTACGCTGTCTACACGAACTCTTATTTGGCATCTAGTAATTAATTTTAAAATCCCAAACAGTCCATATCTTGGCTATGGGAGAGGCGTTTTTTGGGATTCACTGAGTCTAACAACCGGTTTTGAGTCTTTTGCTTATCACGTTCCGCCTCATGCACACAACGGGTTTTTAGACCTCATTCTTGATGTTGGTTTTATTGGCTTTTCGTTCTTTTGTGTCACATGGTTTATGACCTACGTTAGGGCAGCTAGGCTCGCCTACGACCGAAAAGAGGCCGCTTATCTATGGCCCCTTTTGTTTCTGTCAATGCTTATTTTGTTCAATACTTTCGAAAGCTATTTGGCTCGCCTTACCACGTTGTATTGGATTCTCTTTATTACCCTAGCTTTTTCTTTGAGCCCAAAAGTCCTTGCATCCAAAGACTAGATTGTGATTGCTGTGAATTCATAAAGGTCTTACTCTGTTAGCGAGTATCATTGCGTTGATGAGTGCATTTTGATTGCTGATGATGATAGGAGTATAGCTATTTAAGTCAGCTAAAATTGGTAACATGCTAAATAAACTTGCTCTGCTGCTATAGTTGAACAATCTAAGTATTTCGTCCTGTTTAATCAGCCCTATCAGAAACGGCACATCAATGCTTTCAGCGATCTAGGGCAACGTTTAATTGGGGATACTTACTTATACTAAATCCTTCTGGGTTACCCCCAATTCAGTAGGGCGAATGCCATAGAGCCTCTGTCTCAGATATACCTAAGCCCCTAAGGCTCGGCCTTTTAGAAATCGGGACTATGGTGACTCGGATTTGGTATTGGTTGATTGAAAGGAGCAGCGAGCCACGTTTGCCAACTTTTTTGGTGCTGTTAGCGAAGCAGACTTATACATACTGAATTGTGCAGTAAATTCGATATATTTTCGTCATGCCAATGAATAATAGATCTGGTTGCGATAATTAACTAGCCTACAACCTTTACTCACCATGAGTAAGATTGCATTTGCGTATATAGCCCTTCTCATTCTGGTGCGGTTCAGCAAAAGATCTGCCCCCTTTCTTCCTAACAATCTCAGATTTTGATTTGTACCTCGCTAGAATGAGAAACGCTGTATGTAGTAGATGCCAAAGAGAAAACTCCTTGCCTAGGCAAGGAGTTTGTGAAAAGAGCAAACTTATTTTATTCAGAGAAACTGCTTTGAGCTTGGGCTGACTGACTACACAAACCTGAACTCTTCAATTAGCCTTGCTCTATCATTGCTATCTAATCATTGTTGAATATATTAAAGACATCCAGAATGCCAAAGATGCCGCCCAGAGGAGCCAAAATTGGGGTTAGGGCGCGGTTGATGTTGTCAAGACCAACCAAGTACCCTTTCTTGGGTACCAAAATTACGTCTCCATCTTGAACTTGATAGTTGTCTACTAGGCTGGATAGGTCTACTCTCTGTTCTTCGACTTGCCCTGTCTCTGAAAGGCGAACTAGGCGAACTTCACCTAGGGCTGCATCAGAATTAGGCCCGCCGGCAGCAGCGATCGCGCCAGCCACTGAGCTATTCGGCTGAATCTGAACTTCCCCTGGCTGGACTACGCCATCTCCGATAACGCGTACTCGAACATTGTCTGGCGCAATACTTGAACTTGCTACTAGAGAAGGATCAATTTCGGCACCGGGCTGCGCCTTGGGGACAAATATAGAATCCCCGTCTCTCAGCACCAAGTTATTGCCCTGACCACCACTGGAGATCGCGTCCCACAGGTTTACTGAAAGATCCTGCACTTGACCATTCGGCAGTTGTCGACGAACGATAACTGCTCGAATGTCTGCTGTGCGGCGTATCCCACCCGCAGATACCAGGGCTGAAGATAAGGTTGGCGTTGTTGTCGCTGCTGTAATTCGGGCGTTTACATCTAGCTGTGTCTCTGCTGTTGTTAGACTACTCAACTGGACAGGGCCAGGACGATAAACCTCACCTGCTACATCAACGACTACTGGCCGTAGTGCCGTCAGGCTAACATTGACCACTGGATTTACCAGATAGGCGTTCAGCCCCTGGGTAATTTCTTGGGATAAGTCGTCAACAGTTTTTCCCGCTGCTCGAATAGACCCCAAAAACGGGAAAGGCATTGTCCCATCAGGTAAGACTACGCGGGAACCAGTAAATTCCTCATAGCCGAAGACCTCAATAGCAATTTGGTCACCAGCCCCTAGAATGTAATTTCCAGGAGCTTCTGAAGCGGGTAGCTCAATAGTCGGAGCATTAAATTCTGTCGATTGTTGAGCATTCGCCAACCCAACGCCCCATAGACAGTTATGAGCTAATGCGGCTGAGAGCGAAATTAGCGCAATAGAACGTTTATCTAGTTTCATAGCCTTAAGCAATATATCTAACGAACCGTTGTTTGCATTTCTGAGAAAGTTGTCTTACCATACTCGCCTGCCTTAATGCGAGAGACATAGTCGCCGTGCTCGTTATTAATGTCTACGCCGTTGGCAACTACGCCTAAGACATTCGCTTGAGATCGTTCTAGGAAAGACTTCGCCGCCAGTGCGTTTGCAGAATCTACTTTTCGAGGTCTCAGCACCAACAAAACACCATCGGACATACGTCCTAGTACAGCCGCATCCGCAGCCCCTAGTAGAGGCGGTGTGTCAATCAAAATGTAGTCATACTGTCGTTTCATCTGTTGAAGCAGATCTGCCATCCGCTCAGAGTCTAGGATGGCCAGGGGATTAGGCGGAAGAGCCCCAGCCGTCATAAGAGTTAGATTCTCAGAGATTTGGTGAGTAACATCTTGCTGAGTTTCTTCTCTGATGAGCACTTGGCTCAGGCCAGCTCGATTGATAACATCCCAAATATGATGCTGTGATGGCGATCGCAGATCGGCATCAATGAGCAATACCTGTTTACCTGAATGGGCCAAGGTCGCCGCTAAGTTGGCTGAGACCTCAGATTTACCTTCTTCAGCCACTGAGCTAGTAATAGCAATAATGCGGTGAGGGGTATCGGAACTGGTGAACTTTAGATTTGCTTGAAGCATTTGAAACGCTGCCGAAACCATGGGTTGGTCTCTATCCAGGGCTGGAATATAGGCAGAGCGGTCAAGTCTACCAGCAAGGTATGCTGTAGAGCCCTCACTCTCAGGTCTAGTGCGAAACTTAGGAACTAGACCGAGCAGCGTGTAGCCCAGCAGCATTTCGCCGTCTTTGGCAGTTTTTACTGATTTATCGACCAAGTCTAGGAAGAAGGCGCAGGCGATGCCGAGCAAACTACCTACGAAGGTTCCGAATACCAGGGCGGGAATCAGGAGACTGCCAGCGTCTTCTGCGGGTTCAGCCCTTTCTAAAATCTCAGCGCTACCAACGGTCTGGTTTTCGGCTAGCTGAGTTTGTTGAAAAGCGGCTAAAAGATTTTCATAGTTGAGCTGAGCTGACTTAAGACGCTGAGTTAATTCTAACTGGCGCTTTTCAAGGGCTGGAAAGGCCTGGATTCTTTCGGCATAGCGGTTGCGAGAGTCAACTAGGCTTTGCAGTTGACTAGCCAAGCTAGAACGGTTCACGACTGCGGTGGCCAATTCTGTCGTGAGCTGTTGGTCTAAAGGACTCATTTGGAGATTGCCAAGACTCGCTGAAGCCGCAGTGCCGACAATGTCTTCGACTCGCTCACTGAGGAGGCTTTGTAGCGAGTCTACTCGCCGCTCTAGGTTGATAACCGTAGGGTGAGTCTCTCGATAGAGACTGCGCTGACTGGCCAACTCGGCTTGGGCTAGCTGCAAGTCTGCTAGAGCTTGCTGAACAGCCGTAGACTGACTCAACGTTTCGATGCGTTTGGCTTGCTCTAATGGAATGGCCAATTGCTCTTGTAACTCGCTTGCCTGCGTGTTAGCACTGGCTAGTGTAGAAGATACATCGCGAATTTGGGTGTCTAACTCAGCGATCGCAGTGACAGCAACGACAGATTCGTCTTCAAGCACAACGATGCCATTGGCGTCTTTGAACTGTTGTAGTGCTGCTGCTGCCCGATCGAGGTCGGCTTCGGCAATAGGCAGTTGCCGTTCGATGAACTCTCGAGCTGTGGCTGCCTTCAACCGATTGCTGAGGATGTCCCGTTCCAGATACGCGTCCATCACTGCATTCACAACAGCGGCAGCCTCATCTGGATCGTCGGAGCTGTAGGCAATTTGCAGGATATCAGCCTGTTCTGCAGACTCCACTTTGATGCTAGTGCTCAAATCTGCTGGTTTGAGGGGTAAACCGTCATCGTCTGTAAGACCGAGGTTATCAATGACAGACTGCATAACCGCCGTTGACAGCACAACGGAACTCTGGTTTTGCAGATTGTTCACTGAAAGCGGGAGTTCCCTGATGTCTGTTCCAACCCCGGTTAGTGTGGGAGTCAGGTCTGGTCTCACCAGTATGCTTCCTTCCGCGTTGTAAGAAGGATCCCGCGTCAGGGCGAAGAACACCGAACCTGCTACACAGGTGCCTAGCACAAGAGTCGCTGGCAACCAACGCCGTTTGAGTACTAGCCAGTAGCGTTGTAGGTCAATTTCTTCAACGTAATCTTGGTAGGTCTTATTAGTCATAGACGGGTAGAAATGAAATACGCCTGAGAACAATCTGTCTACTTACGCAAGGCAGTAAGCCAGCTTTCCGATTCCACCTAAACACCTCGATTGCTCGGGTTAGAAACCTTAGCCTGCGATTAACCCGGTTGAGCGGGAATGTCTAGATTCACCTAGCGGTGAGTCTTGGTAGATATGAATTAAGTGAGTTGAAGACTCGTATAACTACCTAATCTAAATTTAAATAGATGCTTAAACCCTTTACGCAAGCATATCCTATGGAAGCAGGAGCGAGGGGAAGACCGTTGAGCTGTCTGGCACTGTCTTAACAATGATGACGATTCTATGATGCCTCAGGCCTCTCGGGAACTTATTACCGCTATAGTGTTCCCTCTAACTGCCATCTCAGATCTATAGTCTGTCTGCCGCCTATGCCAGTTCCCTAAAATCCAGTCAATTTGGCGATAGATAAGATTTATTAACGAAAAGGGGCTGATACATGAGTATATCAGCCCCTTTTCTTAGTTGGGAAAAACGTGGGTAGGTTGTCGGCGACAGATTCGTCGGGGCTTTAACTGAGCTTTATAGCTGATTCCCCAAGCATCTTCAGAGTAGTGTTAGCACTACTCAGCGATTGCCTTCGTAGGAGACTCTAACCTTGGAACCTCAATAGGCATCCTGAAGTTCATAGAAGTCGGGGGAAATATAGTCTTTGCGAAGCGGCCAGCCGACCCAGTCTTCAGGCATGAGTAGCCGCTTTAGGTTGGGATGGCCCTCGTAAATAATGCCGTACATGTCATAGCTTTCTCGCTCTTGCCAGTCGGCTGCTTTCCAAACCCAGTACACCGAGGGGACTCGGGGATTGCTGCGAGACAACGACACTTTGACTCTGACCTCTTCCGGGTTGTCAACCTTATCGTCTAACTTTACCAAGTGGTAAAAGCTGACCAGATCTTTGCCTGGGCCCTCATCGTACGCACCTTGGCACTGAAGATAATTAAAGCCGTAGGCGTACAAAGCCGTACAAATCGGGATCAGAAATTGTGGCTCTACCTCGATAATTTCAACGCCTAGGTGATCGCGGAGCGCCAACTGGTGGGCAAACCCGTTTTCGGTTAACCAGCTAGAAACAACGCCTGCTTCTACCAGAGATGCTGTCGATGCTTCCTCTGTAGACGCTGGCTGGGGGGAGGGCGATTGGGAGTCTTCTTCAGCCATGTTAGACCTCCTTGTTCTCGGGAGTAAGCTCAGCCACGGTGTCTGACAGGGGCATTCCCATAGCTTCCACCAGCTCCTTGGGCGGCACGGTGTGAGTGCCGGTCTGCAAATACTGACCCGTCAAGATTGGGGGGACTGATTTGAGCTGGTGGCTGCGTTCATAGAAGCGGTGGGTTTGTAGGGTGTAGGCCCTATCCTGCATGGATTCTGTCGCCACCTTTTTCCTCAGCTTGATAATGGCATCAATAATCGCCTCAGGCCTTGGCGGACAACCCGGAATATAGACGTCTACAGGAATCAGCTTATCGACACCGCGCACCGCTGAAGGAGAATCGCTGCTGAACATGCCGCCAGTAATAGTACAAGCCCCCATGGCAATAACATACTTTGGGTCAGGCATTTGCTCATAGAGCCTGACTAAAGCAGGGGCCATCTTCATGGTCACCGTGCCGGCAGTAATTAGAAGGTCAGCTTGGCGAGGACTGGCTCTGGGCAACAATCCAAAGCGGTCAAAGTCAAATCGGGAACCGATTAGCGCCGCAAACTCAATGAAGCAGCAGGCTGTGCCATAGAGCAGGGGAAACAGGCTGGACAACCTACACCAGTTGTACAGATCGTCGACTGTAGTCAAAATGACGTTCTCAGACAGCCCATGGGTGATGGCAGGAGGTGCTGAAGGGTTAGCGAGTCTCTCCCCTGGAGCCAGAGAAAGCGTATCGGCGGTTGAAGGGGGATTCATGACCATTCCAAGGCTCCTTTACGCCAAGCGTACACAAGACCAACGACCAAAATGGCGATAAAAATCAGCGCCTCTACAAAGGCTAACAAGCCCAGCTGATTGAATGCTACCGCCCAGGGATACAAAAATACAGTTTCCACGTCGAAGATGACGAAGACCAGCGCAAACATGTAGTAGCGAATGTTGAACTGAATCCATGCGCCACCAATGGGCTCCATGCCCGACTCGTAGGTGGTTCTGCGGGCAGGCCCTCGACCAATGGGTCGCAGCAGCTTAGAGGCTGACAAGGCCGCTACCGGCACCAGACAAGATATGAGCAAGAAGACTAGAAAATATTCGTAACCGGATAAGACGAACACAGGTTCACCACCCTAGAAGGCTAGTACACACAGCACGGTTGGAGGCTCAGCGGCCCATGCGCTTCAGGTGTATTCTAAGGCAATTTAGCTGAAAAACCAGAGGCAGGGTTGATTTGGCGTTGGGCGGTGGAGGGGTTGCTGTGCGATCGCCAACTTAAGCTGCGGGGTGGCTCCAAAAGCTGGATGCCCCAACTGTGTCATAATTGTTTACAACGAGCATTTTTGCCCTGCCCATGGCGCTGAGATGTTCGTGGCTATACGGCATTACCGATTGCCCCAGTGAACTCTTGCTGAATTAAGGTGCCTTGATCCTATGAGTGTTGAGCCTGAGCCTTCGGCTAATTCATCTGAATTTACAGATTTGGCGGCCACGCCTGAGGGAGCTGAGGTGCTTGAGGGTATCCCTGCTGTGGCGATTGTCCTCTCCCCTGAGGAGATGGACTGCTATGAGTGCCGTTCTTGCGGCTACTCCTACGAGCCGGTGAAGGGAGACAGTCGGGCAAAAGTGCCTCAGGGTACTGCTTTTGAAGATTTACCCGTGAATTGGCGTTGCCCGGTGTGTAGCGCCCCTAAAAAGCGGTTCGCTAATATTGGCCCGGTCAACGCTCCCTCTGGCTTCAAGGAAAACTTGAACTACGGCCTGGGTGTAAATCGGTTGACCCCTGGTCAGAAGAATCTTTTAATTTTTGGTGCCTTGGCCGTGGGGTTTATGTTTTTCATTAGCCTTTATGGTCTGAGGTAACTATCAGCGCTGCTTTGTCGGTGCCTCAACGCACAGAGCTTACTCTGGCAAACTTGACTTGAGTGTTGTTTAGGAAGTACGGGTTCTAATTATCTATGCATGCTGCGTTTGACTGGTTAAAGCGAGGCCTAGTGGTACTGGTGGCGGTGGTGCTAACAACCGGCTGCTCTAGCTATTTTTTGCCGGACGCAGACGTGCACCCCTGGGAAGTCATCCAGGTGCCGGTGGAGTCTACGCTGTCTGACATTGCGTTTACTCAAGATGAGAACCATGGTTGGATCGTCGGTAGCCGCAACACCCTGTTAGAAACCCAGGACGGCGGCAGCACCTGGCAAGCGCGTGAGCTGGCTCTAGAAGACCAGGCCTATACGTTTACCTCCATTGATTTTTCAGGCAATGAGGGATGGGTTGCAGGTCTACCGTCAGTACTCTTGCACACTAGTGACGGCGGCAAGACCTGGGAAAGCGTCCCCCTGAGCAAAGAATTGCCGGGTTCCCCCTTTTTGGTGACGGCTGTAGGCAATAAGTCGGCAGAGATGGCCACTGACATTGGTGCGATCTATCGCACCGAGGATGGAGGCCGCACCTGGAAGGCTCTAGTGCAGGGCGCTGTCGGGGTGGTGCGCAATATGGTGCGTTCTGATGATGGCCGGTATGTGGCGGTGTCGTCTCGGGGAAATTTTTACTCTACTTGGGCACCGGGTCAGGAGCAGTGGATTCCTCACAACCGCCAGAACTCAAGGCGCTTGCAAAACATGGGGTTTGACAGTGACGGCAAGCTCTGGGTAATTGCTCGGGGCGGCCAGGTGCGGTTTTCTAACTCTCGCTCCTCGGATGATTTTACTGGGGCTCTGAGCCCTGAGTTTGGCACGAGCTGGGGACTGTTAGATATGGCTTTTCGCACCGCCAACGAAATTTGGGTGACGGGCGGTGGCGGCAATCTACTCTGTAGCTTTGACGGTGGTCAGACCTGGCTGAAGGATAAATCTGTTGGGGATGTGCCTTCTAACTTCTACAGGGTGAAGTTTTTAGGGCCTGAGAAGGGCTTTATCTTGGGTCAGGAGGGCACCATCCTCAAATATCAGCCCCAGGCTGTCTGAGGAAAGTTGGGGGAACTTCGCTGAAATAGCTTGTTAGGGTATCCGGGGTTCTCTATGATTAGATCAGATTCTTCGTGTTCAGAGAGGAGACGTTGATATGGCAGGTTCTACAGGTGAGCGCCCCTTCGGCGACATTGTGACAAGTATTCGCTATTGGATTATCCATAGCATCACCATTCCTATGCTGTTTATTGCGGGCTGGCTCTTTGTGAGTACAGGCTTGGCCTATGATGCCTTCGGCACGCCTCGCCCTAACTCCTACTACCCCGACAATCAAATGCAGCTGCCGATTGTGAGCGATCGCTTCGACGCGAAAGATCAAATCGACATGTTCTCAAATCGATAACGCTAACGCTTTAGTATTCCAACGTTTGATTGAACCTATGCAAAGCAATTCTCCGAACGAGCAAATTACCTACCCGATCTTTACGGTGCGCTGGCTAGCTGTGCACACCCTAGGGGTACCCAGCGTATTTTTCCTGGGGGCGATCGCGGCAATGCAGTTTATTCAGCGGTAAGAGAAAATTATGGATCGTACTCCCAATCCGAATAAGCAACCGGTAGAACTTAACCGCACATCCCTGTTCTTGGGGCTTCTGTTGGTTTTTGTGCTGGGCCTGTTGTTCTCTAGCTACTTCTTCAACTAGCCCGCAACATTGTCCTAGCAGGCATGGCTGTGGCGCTCAGACTGTGTTGAGTTTCTTACCAGATTAGTAGGAGGTGGATATTATGCTTCAGAGTGGACGAATTCCGTTGTGGATTGTGGCAACCGTTGCTGGCACTGGTGTGCTGGTAGTAGTGGGTTTGTTTTTTTACGGTGCCTATGCAGGTGTCGGGTCTGCTATGTAGCGGCTCTAGGCAGCTCTAAATTTAAAGGCTGGGGAAAGTTGGGCTATAGCCGCTTTCCTCAGCCTTTTTAGTGGGTCGAGCGAGGGAGCTATAGCTGGTCGATGGCGCTGACGTAGCGCTGCACCAAACTATCCATGCCAGTTATAGCGGTGCCCACGACGACAGCGTAGGCACCTAGATCAATAGCTTGCTTTGCTTGTTCTGGGGAGGCAATGCCGCCTTCACAGATGACCGGCACGGAGCATTGCTGCACCATGGCTCTGAGCAGATCAAACCCCGGTGGAACTTCGGTCTTTGTTTCTGCGGTGTAGCCAAAGAGGGTAGTGCCGACGCAGTCAGCCCCGGCATCAATGGCCTTGAGCGCGTTGTCGAGGGTATCGACATCGGCCATGACGGGGCGGTTTAGGCGTTGGTGAATGTGCTGAATGATTTGCCCTAGGGTTTCACCACTGGGGCGGGGGCGTTGAGTGGCATCGACGGCAATGATGTCGCTGCCGGCCTGGGCCACGGCCTCGGCGTGATGAAACTGAGGGGTGATGTAGACTTCCGATGGCGGCATTACCTGCTTCCAGAGACCGATGATGGGGTGACTACAGCGGGCTCGCACGGCTTGGATATGGTCAGGGGTGTCGATGCGTACCCCGACGGCTCCACGGTTGAGGGCGGCCTCGGCCATGGCTGCGATCGCGATCGCATTGTGTAAGGGCGAGTCAACCGGGGCCTGGCACGATACGATTAACCCGCCCCGCAGTGATTCCAGAATGCTCTTCAAGGTAGAACGTACTCCACAACAGCGCTATCTCATTTGATCTATGGCAGCTCGGATTTCAAAGACCTTGCTGGTGGCCTCTATTGGCCTGCTGGCCTTGGTGATTGTGCTCAACAACCTCACCGACTACAACGCCAATTTTAGGTACATTCAGCATGTGCTGAGCATGGATACTGTCTTTGAAGACAGCCAGTTGATCTGGCGAGCCGTGACCTCATTAGGCCTTCAAAGAGCAGCTTACGGAGCGATTATAGGGGTTGAGACGGCGATCGCCGCCCTCTGCCTAACCGGAGCCCTGCGCCTGCTGAAGGTTGTGAACTGCGATCGCGTCATCTTTAACCGGGCTAAGGCCACAGCTATCTACGGGCTGACCCTGGCGTTTTTATTTTGGTTTGTGGGCTTTATGGTGGTGGCCGGGGAGTGGTTCACCATGTGGCAGTCGCTAGAGTGGAATGGGCAGCAGCCCGCCTTTCGCTCATTGGCTGCGTGGGGTTTGTGCTGATCTACCTCGGGCTGCCTGACGGCGACTTGGCTGATTAGATGGGGCGGGGCGATCGCATTTCTCGACCACAGCGTCTAACCCTAGATGGAACGCTGTCTACACCTTGGCTAAGGTGACCTGTTCTGCCTGGTCTTGGTACTTGCCGCGACGGGTTTCATAACTAACTTGGCAAGGCTCTCCCTCGAAGAAAATCAGCTGCACCACCCCCTCGCTGGCGTAGATGCGACAGTCGGCGCTAGAGGAGTTAGAAAACTCTAGGGTCAAGTGACCCCGCCACCCCGCCTCGGCTGGGGTCAAGTTGGCAATGATGCCGCAGCGGGCGTAGGTCGATTTGCCAATACAGATGACGCTGATGTTGTTGGGGACGGAGATTTTCTCCAGGGCTACCCCTAGCCCGTAGGAATGGGCTGGCAGAATGAAGTAGCTGCCGCTCTCATCGGTTTTAAGCGCAGTGGGCTCTAAATTGGCGGGGCTGAAATTTTTTGGGTCAACCACTGTGCCAGGAATATGGCGAAAAATTCTAAATTCGGCTGGAGATAGCCGAATATCGTATCCGTAGGACGACAGCCCGTAGCTGATCACCGGCTGCCCTGGTGAACTGTCAGCGTTCTCTAACTGCCGCACCAGGGAGGGTTGAAACGGCTGAATCATACCCTCCTTAGCCATTTTGTCGATCCAGGCGTCGTTTTTAATCATGGCAAAGCTTCCTGGGTAGCTAGGGCAAAAAGTTACGGCGAAATTCGGTCACCTGGTCAGCCACGGTGAGTAGCGGATCTGGCATATCGGGGCCAGTGAGAATGACATCGACCTGGGGCGGGCGCTGTTTGAGAAAGTCTACAACGTCTTGGGTGGGAATCAGGCCGTAGTTGACGGCTAGGCTGAGTTCATCGAGCACGATCAAGCCGTAGAGACCCCGAGCTACCACCGCTTTGGTGTGAGACCACAGGTCTTGAATCGCCTGCTGCTCGCTGGGGCTGACCCCGGAGTCATGAATGCAGCGCGGCATATCGGCTCGGATCCAGTCTAGGTTTTGGCCAAACTGCATGGGCTGATCTGGCCCCTGGTGAATGCCGCCCTTGAGAAATTGCACAATCAGCACGGCCTTACCCTGGTCGGCGATGCGGAGCGCCTGCACCATAACGTTGGTAAAAAAGTTGCGGTGGAGGGCGGTAAAGACCTGTACGGTGCCTTCTACCGTTTGCAAGAGCGGATGTCGAACGATGGAGGTAGGAGACGGCGCTAAGGAAAGGGGTTTGATCTGAGAGACCATGGGCTAGTCCAGCGGGGGCAAAGAATGGCAGTTGCCCATCGACTACGCCAAAGATTGTAGCAGCGTTAGACTACGTTGCTGGGTTGGGTAGCTCGGATGGCTAGGCCAAATATAGCGTGATTCTCCCAGTGCGAATCGACTAATTACCCTATATGCATTCGTCAAGTACGTATGCACCAAAACCTGTTCCCGGTGACCCAGCTTGATTGGCCATGTCCTGGGATCTGATATTGAGGGAGATTGAAAACCGACCTAGCCTGCGGGGTCTGCTGTATTCTAGGGAGGGCATTAGGGACACCTTGTATGGCTTGGCAACGTCCAGACGGTCGCGACCCTCACCAGCTGCGGCCGGTGAGTTTTGAGCGCCAATTCACGAAATTTTCGGCAGGCTCGGTGCTGACCCGCTGTGGCAATACCCAGGTGCTCTGCACGGTGTCTGTAGAGGAAGGCGTGCCCCGGTTTTTGCAGGGGTCGGGTCGGGGCTGGCTGACGGCTGAGTACCGCATGTTGCCGGGGGCCACGCCCCAGCGGCAGGCCCGTGAGCTGATGAAGCTGTCGGGGCGCACCCAGGAAATTCAGCGGCTGATTGGGCGCAGCCTGCGATCGACCCTCGATTTTGAGCTGCTGGGGGAACGTACCCTGCTGGTCGATGCCGATGTGCTCCAGGCCGACGCGGGCACCCGCACGGCGTCGATTACGGGGGGCTATGTGGCCCTGGCCGATGCGGTGCAGGGATTGGTGGCGCAGGGCTTGCTGGCGCGATCGCCCCTAATTCAAGGCGTTGCGGCTGTCTCCGTGGGCCTGATCGAAGACGAGGTCTTGCTCGATTTGCAGTATGACGAAGACGTGGCGGCAGCCGTAGACTTTAACCTAGTGCTCAACGAAGACCTCAACATTATTGAAGTTCAGGGTACGGCTGAAGAGGGTAGCTTTAGCCGTCAGCAGATGAACCAGATTTTAGAGGTGGGCGAGCTGGGCATTAAGCAGCTCTTGGCGGCTCAGCAGGCGGCGCTGCTGTAGGCATTGCGCTTGGTTTTGGCTCAATCTCTGGACTTTGGCTGGGAGGCGCGATCGCCACAGGCACCTCTTCGCTGGGTTCAAGAGAGTAAAACCAGCTCCTATCGTTAAGAAACGCATCGAGACTATCGGCCGAATTTTGCCCTTGGGCAGTCTGAAATTAGGCCACAGTCTGGAATCGTAGTTTTCTCTCGAAGGAAGGTTTACCATGACATCTATAGATGAGTTTTCGGTTAAAGAAATCACGGTAAGTCGGCAGTCTCCGGGAGAAGAGCGCCAGGCAGCCCTACACCGCATCTATGCCCAGGTACTCGAACGGCAGCCCTACGGGTTTGAGCGTAAACAGCTTGCCAAAATCGAGGCAGAGTTCTTGCGAAATAAAATTGGTGTTAAGCGGTTTCTGCGCGAGCTGGGCCATTCTGAGGTGTATCTCAATGAGTTTTACTACAATTCCTCAAACCCAAAATTTATTGAACTGTGCTTCAAGCACTTCATTGGCCGAGCCCCCAGCGATCAGGCAGAAATGCATCGCTACTGCGACATTTTGATGCGCCAGGGCGTCAAGGCGATGATCACAGCCCTGCTCGACTCCGAAGATTACAGTAAGCACTTTGGCTGCTTTACCGTGCCCCACGCCTGGGCTGAGCATAGCTACCCGTCGCCCAGAACGTTTTGGGAAACCGAAGTGCTGCTCCATGAGCTGCACGGGCGGCGCGGCTGGATTGTGCCCACCATGACTTGGCACAACCTTCAGCTCAACTGCGATGGCGGTAGCTGTAGTTTGCCTGGAGCGCCAGTACACTCTAGCCATTCCCTCCGGACAACGACGGCGGCTACGGGAGCCGTGTCGGGAGCAGAGGCGCTGCACCAAGTTCTGAGCACGATGGGGCCTCAGGATTTAGAAGTGTTTGCCGCGACCCTCTCTACCACTGAGCGCGACAAGCTGCGCCACTTGCTAATGCAGCCCGCCCGATAGGTCGTTGCGCCAGTTAGATCGTTCAGCGGCACGGTTCCATGGTGGCGGGTTCGCCCTGAACCGGGAGTTCGAACCCGCTATGGCTGCCTAGGGTGTGAGGCGGGCAAATTTTTTCTTGCCCACCTGCACCACTTTACCGATCAGGTCATCGGGACTGACGAACTCCTGGTTGGGGTCGGTCACTTTCTCGCCATCGAGCTTCACCGCACCCCCTTGAATTTGGCGGCGGGCCTCGCTGCTGCTGGCGCACAGTGGGGTAGCCCCCACCAGATAGAACAGCTTGGCCGGGAAATTGATTTGGGCTAGGGAAAATTCGGGCACCCCGGTGGCTGGTTCGCCCGTGCCTTGAACCAGGCTGATGGCAGCCTGCTGCGCTTGCTGGGCTGCCGCTTCGCCGTGGAACTGGCGGGTGACCTCTAGGGCTAGCAGCTTTTGGCGATCGCGCGGATTCTCTGGCAGAGTATCGAGCGCAAAGGGCGTCAGCAGCTCAAAGTAATCGCGAATCAGGGCATCGGGCACCTTTTCGAGCTTGGAGTACATGCTCAGGGGATCTTCCTGGAGCCCCACATAGTTGCCCAGGGATTTCGACATTTTTTGGACGCCGCCGGTGCCCAAGAGCAGCGGTACGAGCAGGCCAAACTGGGGCAGCAGGCCAAAGTGGCGCTGCAAATCGCGCCCGACGGCAATGTTGAACTTTTGGTCGGTGCCGCCCAGCTCCACATCGGCCTGCACTGCTACCGAGTCGTAACCCTGCATCAGCGGATAGAGAAACTCATGCAGAAACACCGGATCGCCTTTGCCGTAGCGCTCGGAGAAACCTTCTTTGGCCAGCATCTGCCCCACGGTCATGGTGCTGAGTAGCTCGAGAATTTTGCCCAGATCCAGGGATGACAGCCACTCGGAGTTGTAGCGCACCTCCAGCCGACCGGGGGTGTCGAAATCGAGAATGGGGCGCACCTGCTCCAGGTAGGTCTCGGCGTTGGCCTTCACATCCGCTTCTGTGAGCTGGCGGCGCACTTCCGACTTGCCGGTGGGGTCACCAATGCGGGCGGTGAAGTCGCCAATGATCAGCACGGCGGTGTGGCCAGCATCTTGAAAAGCGCGCAGCTTGCGCACCGGAATGCTGTGACCCAGGTGAATTTCGGCCCCCGTGGGGTCAATGCCCAGCTTGATTCGCAGGGGGCGATCGCACTTCAGCAACCGCTGCGTTAGGTTCTGCTCTGGGTCGCCAGAGTCAGGCTGGTGGGGAAAGACCTCGCTGATACCCCGATAAATGCTCTCAAATTCAACCGGGGAGGAGCTGGGGTTAGCCTGGGTCATGGTGAAAACGGAGTTCATGGGGTAGGGACGGCGGGTCGAGATGGCCCAGGGGCCAGGAAAACTAGGTCTAGCACACCAAAGCCACTCGCTATAGCTTGTGACAAAAGTGGCCCTTAGCTTCTCCTTATAACCATCTGCAAGGCTAGGATAGGCGTGCCTGCGATCGCCCTCAAGTGGTCTTTAGAGCCTCGCTGGCGCTCACTTATCTAGAGGGTCATTATAATGGCCTAACCGTCATCTACCGACGAGCATCTACACCCACCCCGCAGCGCTTCATCGCTACCCCGCCCCGTCGTTTTATAAGCAGCCTTTAAGAGCCAACGTGTCAACCAACACCATTCGCCACAAGAGCCGATCTCAGCCTCAGCCCCTGCGCCGAGCACCCAACGCGCTGAAATACGTGCAAGACGTAGGGCAGGTAGCGGCAGCAGCCCTACTCGGCACTACCATGATCGCCAGCTCTGTGCTGGCGGGTGGTCTCGTGGGGCTGGCCATTAGCTTTCGCAACCTGCCGGATGTGCGGGTACTGCGCAACTATGTGCCCAGCGAGACCAGCTACATTTACGACATCAACGGCACCCTGCTGTACAGCCTCCACGATGAAGCGAACCGCGAAGTCATCGACCTCGGCGAGATGTCGCCCCATCTTAAGCGGGCTGTACTAGCGGTAGAAGACAGCTATTTTTACTCCCACAACGGCATCAACCCCAGCAGTGTGGGGCGGGCCTTACTAGCCAACGTACAAGCCGGGGGGACGGTAGAAGGCGGTTCGACCATCACCATGCAGTTGGTCAAAAACCTTTTTCTGACTCCCGAGCGGGCCGTTAGCCGCAAAGTGGCCGAGGCCGTACTGGCCCTGCGCCTAGAGCAAATCTTCAGCAAAGACGAAATTCTGGAGATGTACCTCAACCAGGTCTACTGGGGTCACAACAACTATGGCGTCGAAACCGCTGCCCAAAGCTACTTCAATAAGTCTGCCAGAGACCTCAACTTGTCTGAAGCCGCGATGATGGCTGGGCTGATTCAGGCTCCAGAAAGCTACAGCCCCTTCTCCAACTACCAGGCCACCAAGGAGCGCCAGGCCGTTGTGCTCAATCGCATGCGCCAGCTGGGGTGGATTACTCCTGAAGAAGAAGTGGCTGCCCGCGATGCGCCGCTGCTCATTGGTGAAGTCAAGTCGTTCCGCAGCAGTATTTCTCCCTACGTTACCGAAGCAGCTGTGCAGGAGCTAAAGCAGCGTTTTGGCAGTGAAGCGGTGCTGAAGGGCGGTATGCGAGTACAGACCACTGTAGATTTAGCCATGCAGCAAATGGCTGAGGCCACAGTGCAGAAGCACAATGCTCGCATTCGCCATATCGCCGACCAAATGGCGCTGGTGTCTATAGACCCCCGTACCCACTTTGTTAAGGCCATGGTGGGCGGGGTTGACTATCAAACCAGCCAGTTCAACCGGGCAATTCAGGCCTATCGGCAGCCAGGGTCGGCGTTTAAGCCATTTGTGTACTACGTGGCCTTTGCGACGGGGCGCTATACCCCGTCTAGCAGCATTGCCGACACGCCGGTCAGCTACCCCGACGGCTATCGCTACTACAGCCCCAAAAACTATGACAGCACCTTTATGGGGAATATCCCTATTCGCACGGCGCTGGAAACCTCGCGCAATGTGCCAGCGGTGAAGCTGGGCCAGGCGGTAGGAGTCAACCAAATTATCGAGCTGTGCCGCACCCTCGGTATTGACAGCCCGATGCAGCCGGTCACCTCGCTGCCCCTGGGCGCCGTAGATCTGACTCCTATGGAGATGGCTGGGGCCTATGCCACCTTTGCCAGTAACGGCTGGCACTCTGAGCCGACCTTTATCGTGCAGGTGAGCGACAGCAGCGGCAATGTGCTGCTCGACAACACTCCCCAGCCACAGCTGGTGCTTGACCCCTGGGCGGCGGCGTCGCTGACCGATGTTTTGCAAGGAGTCATTGCTCGGGGAACCGGTAAAGCAGCTCAGATTGGGCGACCAGCAGCGGGTAAAACCGGCACCACCGACTCCCAGCGGGACGTGTGGTTTGTGGGTTACGTACCCCAACTTTCGACCGCCGTGTGGATTGGCAACGATGACTACTCGCCGATGCGCTCTGGCACGACGGGCGGTACCTACGCTGCGCCAGTGTGGCGAGACTTTATGCAGCAGGCTCTGGCCAATACGCCAGCCGAAAGCTTCAAGCGGCCTTCGGAATTTGTGCAACCCTAGGGTACCCCATGGTTTGCTCTAACCGCTTTAGCATCGCGGTAATTTGAGTTGTGGTGTGTTACGGGAGATGTTGTCTAGGGGGCTGCTTCGTCAATTTGGGCGAGGACGCGATCGCGAAATTCCGGATCGCTGTTCGCCAGCCCTAGCAGTTCCCAGTAGGCGGAGAGGGTGAGTCCGTTGGCTTGGATCAAGTCGAGGGCCGCCGCCTGAATTTCCTGCTGCATCTGGCGCGATTCGGTGTCGGTTTCGGCCCGCTGTAGACCGAGTTCGCGGGACTCGATTAGCTTGACGACGGCGATGTAGGCTTTGACAAAGCGGCTGACCGTTTCTGAGGGAATATCGTTAGCGTCGGGCTGGGCGGGGGAGACCACTGGCGCTGGTTCGCCCTCCGCTGGTGATGGGGAGACGGCGAGGGCGGGGGTAGACATACCCAGCAGCAGCAGGATGACCATGCCTAAATGCACCACCCGATACACGAGGCGTGAGCTCTGCCTCCCCAGAGGAGAATCGCCCCAGACTTTGCCCCAAGACCTCCAGCGGCGAACATAAATTGACTTGACCGCAATCGCCATCCACCTAAAACCCATAGACCCAAGGCTCAGAACGTGTTTCACCAGCCTAGCCGAAACCAAATCGCCTATAGTGGTACTAAGCCTAAGCATAAATACATAATGACGAAGGAAACAGACTGCCATGGCAAGCGATGAAATGGCTCCAGTGCCTGGTCAAGGGAGTCTCTCTGACCGAGAACTACAGATCGTTGAGCTAGTGGCATCGGGGCTAACCAACCAAGAAATTTCAGAGAAACTGGAGATCAGCAAGCGCACCGTCGATAACCACATCAGCAATATTTTGACCAAGACCGCCACGGGCAACCGGGTGGCTCTGTTTCGCTGGGCGCTTCAGTCGGGCAAGGTCTGCATCGACGAGGTCAACTGCTGCCTACTGCCTGAAGTCAAGGCCGAGAGTCAGGAGGCCTAGGCCCGCCACCGGCCAACCTCAGGCTATGATGGGTGTTCCGTATTGCCCATTGAGAGTGCCTGCCCCGCTATGGAGTCGATTCAATCGCTGCCCGGAACTGAAGACATTTTGCCCAAGACGCAGTTTGTCGGCCAAGACCTCAAGGTGGCCGATATTCACACCTGGCAGCGGGTAGAGGCGACGGCAAGGGAGATTTTGGGCCGGGCCGCCTACCGCGAAATTCGCACCCCCACCTTTGAGGCCACCTCGCTGTTTGAGCGGGGGATTGGCGAAGCCACCGATGTGGTGGGCAAAGAGATGTACAGCTTTAAAGACAAGGGCGATCGAGGCTGTACCCTGCGCCCCGAAGGCACCGCTGGAGTGGTGCGGGCCTACGTGCAGCACAGTCTCTACGCCCAGGGTGGTGTGCAGCGCCTCTGGTACACCGGTCCCATGTTTCGCTATGAGCGCCCCCAAAAAGGCCGCCAGCGCCAGTTTCACCAGGTGGGCGTTGAGGTGTTGGGCAGTGCCGACCCCCGCGCCGATGTGGAAGTGATTGCCCTGGCCACAGATATCTTGCAAGCTTTGGGCCTCAAGAATCTGACCTTTTACTTAAACTCGGTGGGCGACAGGGGCGATCGCAGCCGCTACCGCGAGGCCCTAGTCGCCTACCTCACCCCCTACGCGGCGGATTTGGATGAGGATTCGCGCGATCGCCTCACCCGTAATCCCTTGCGCATCCTCGACAGCAAAGACGAAAAAACCCAGGCCATTACCCAAGCGGCCCCCAGCATTTTGGACTACCTAGGCCCAGACTCTAAGCGCCACTTTGATCAGGTACTGACTCAGCTCAACGCCCTGGGAATTGTCTACGAACTCAACCCACGCTTGGTGCGAGGGCTCGACTACTACACCCACACCGCCTTTGAAATTCAATCGAGCGATTTGGGGGCTCAGGCCACAGTGTGCGGCGGTGGCCGCTACGACGGTCTGGTAGAAGAACTGGGCGGCCCAGCTACCCCGGCGGTGGGTTGGGCCATTGGCCTAGAGCGTCTCACCCTGCTGCTCGAAGCCCTAGAGCAGGGCAAGGCCACGGCTCCAGATATCTACTTGGTCTCTCGCGGTGAGCAGGCCGAAGCCAATGCCCTACAGCTAGCCCAAAAACTGCGCCATCGAGGCATAGCGGTAGAACTAGACCTCAGCGGTGCGGCCTTTGGCAAGCAGTTTAAGCGGGCCGATCGCAGCGGGGCCGCCGCTTGCCTCATTGTGGGCGACGACGAGGCCGCCCAGGGCACCGTGCAAATTAAGTGGTTGACCTCAGGCGATCAAACCAGCCTCTCCCAAGCAGCGTTGCTTAGCGATGCCGACGGCTTTTCCCAGCAGCTTCAGAGCGTCCGGGCATGGAGATAGCTGGAGGTCAGAGAGATCTAGCTCCCCCAAGCGGGAGGGTGGCTTTCCGTCGCCCGGAAGACCACACCTTTCTGAAAAATTCGTTACGATTGTTTACGTTGGCATTTTATGCCAACCAATAATTATTTACTTGCTGGTTGTATGCCTGACACCATCACAAAACTGGCCTACCAGGCCTTTCAACAGGGCAAGACCTACTTTGGGCTGGCCCACAAGACCGTTAGCACCCAGGTTATGCAGACGGTCAACCCGCCTAAAGATCTTCAAACTACGCCCTTAGATCTCAAGTCTCTCCAGCTGCTACAGCAGCGCATGGGTGCCCTGTTAGAGCGCGACTGGCAGGATGCAGAAGCTGGGGTTTATCCAAAAGAGCTGCTGTTTGATAATCCCTGGGATGACTTCTTTCGGTTTTATCCTCTGGTTTGCCTCGACCTACCCCAGATTTGGGAGCGGCTGAACAAGCGTGATCATCATCAATTTTCTGACGATATCGACACCGCTGGCTATCCCAAGTATTACCTGCAAAACTTTCACCACCAGACCGATGGCTACCTGAGCGATATGTCGGCCAATCTGTACGACCTCCAGGTAGAGATTCTCTTCAACGGCACCGCTGACCCCATGCGGCGGCGGATTCTAGCTCCTCTAAAGCAGGGCCTAGCGGCGGCTGGCGTTGGGGATGGAGCTAAGGTTTTGGATGTCGCCTGTGGCACGGGGCGCACCCTCGGCATGATTCGTGATGCCCTACCTAAGACGTCGCTCTACGGCGTTGACCTGTCGCCTTCCTACCTGCGCAAAGCCAATGAAAATCTGTCGGCTAAGCCAGGGGTATTGCCCCAGCTCATGCAGGCCAATGGCGAAAGCCTGCCGTTCGTAGATAGCTACTTTGATGGCGTGGTGAGCGTCTTTTTGTTCCACGAGCTACCGGCAGAGGCCCGACAGAACGTGATCAACGAGATGTATAGGGTGGTCAAACCCGGCGGCACCGTAGTGTTGTGCGACTCGATTCAGCGGCTTGACTCCCCTGAGTTTGAAACGGCCATGGAAAACTTTCCGGCCATGTTCCATGAGCCCTACTACCGTCACTACACCACCGACGACCTTAACCTGCGGCTGACCGATGCTGGGTTCGAATCGGTCAGCAACGAAGTGCATTTTATGAGCAAATATTGGACTTGTCGCAAGCCTGAAATGGCCTAAAAACCAGCTCGGTTGCTCCAATCGTGTTTTAAGCCCCTGAGTCATCGGGGGCTTTTGCATGGGCAATACACCACAGATAAAGCACTGAATCTTCTTCGGAGGATTCTAGGTGCAGCGTGCGATCGGGTGACCAGTCGCCCATGTCGAACATGTGGGTAACAATGCGACTGCCAGGTTGTAGCTGGGCCTGGAGTCGAGGCCGCAGGCGCAGATTGAGGTGAGGCAGCAGATAGATAAAAACCACCGTGGCGTGGCGCAAATCGGTTTCAAACAAGTTTTCTTGCTGAAAGGTGAGGCGATCGCCCATTTCCTCTTGCTCAGCCCTGGCCTGAGCCTGCTGCAGCAATGCTGTATCCACATCGACCCCAACCCCCTGAACGCCGTAGTCTACAGCCGCCTGAATGAGCAGCCGTCCATCGCCACAGCCCAGGTCGTAGACCACATCCCTGGGGCTAAGATCGGCCAGCTTGAGCATGGCGGCTATGGCATCGGCGGGGGTGGGTATGAAGCCAATGTCGGGGCGGGGTGCTGGCATTAGGCCGGGTTTAGAGTGGCCCAGTGGGCCTGAATATCTTGGATGGTAAAGAGCGTCTGGAAGGGTAGATTGTGGCTCTGATAAAGTTCGGCACCGCCCTGCTGGCGATCGACTAGGGCGAGAATCTGGTTGACCTGGTACCCTGCCTGCTGAAGGCGATCGACGGCTTTGAGGGCTGATTGGCCAGTGGTGACGACATCTTCAAGCACGGTGATAGGTGTGCCAGGGGGTAGCTCAAGCCCCTCGATGTAGGCGCGGGTGCCGTGGCCCTTGGCCTCTTTGCGAATGATCAGCGGGAAGAGGGTGCGTTCGTCATAGACGCCCGCCAGGCTCACTGCCGTCACCAGGGGATCTGCCCCTAGGGTGAGCCCGGCCACCGCTACAGTATCTGGCGGCAAGCGATCCAGCAGCAGGCGAGCTACCATTAGTGCCCCTTGGGGATGCAGGGTAACTAGCTTGCCGTTGATGTAGTAGGTGCTGCGCTGCCCTGAGGTCAGCACAAAGTCGCCCTCCTGGTAGGCTCCCCGACAAAACAGGTCGAGCAGGGGCAATCGCAGCTCATCGGTACTGACGCTGAATAGGGCAGCGGAGGGTGCAGATATTAAAAGCGGGTCCATGGGTGGGTAATTCCTTTAAAAATGCTCCAGTTTTTTGCGATCGCGCTATAAAGGACATGCACTGGGTGATCGGTGCGGCTAGGTTTCGCGTGATCAGAGGGCCTTGGGCTCTAGACAGTGCGAGGCTTGGGGTTTAGAGCACCACCAGAATCGCACCAATCCAATGAGTTGAGGAGGCTTGGCCATGGGCATTCAATTAAATCATATTTCTGGGCTGACGCTGGCGCTGCTAGCTGCCGCTGTCGTTGTAGCTCCGGCAGGGCAGAGTCAAGAGACCCCTCAAACCATTCCTGAGGCGATGAACGATCTGACTACAACCTACTCCGGCGATCACTTTAGAAATCGAGGTCTGACCCGTCAGGCCAAGCGGATTTTAGGCCTTGACTTTCCAGATCGCGCCCTCGATTGGGATGCTGATGCCACCGCAGCGGCGGTAAGAGACATTATGCTGCTGCAAAATACCTCGGATCCCACTATTCGAGTGCCGGATCTGGCGACTCCCTACACCACCACGTTGCTCACCATGCCGAGCACCAGTACGCCCTACGTGGGTTCTGAGTTTATCTTTGAGGGGCTCTAGCACCTCATCTAGTTTTCTAGAGCAGGTTCACCCCGCGATCGCCCGAGAGTGGTGCTTTGATAACGAGGGCCAATCCAGGGTGCAGGAGTTGAACCTGCCTAACGCGAATTATGAGTTCGCTGCCTAATCCGCTCGGCCAACCCTGGGATTTGAAGATTACCTAGTGGTAAAACATGTTCCATTGTAGGGCTTGAGCCTAAAACCAGATCTTAAATTTTGTTTGAGGCTCAAACCTTATAATTTGGGTTACACCTGAGCCTTAATTTAGGCCCAGCCTTGTAAGATATTTTTGTTTTCAGGTTTTACCCTGCCCTTACCATGAACCCTGCCGTAGCGTTTACGTTGATCTTGCTCTCGCTAATGATTGGGTCTGGGGTGGTGAGTGCATCCTGGGGGTTTACCCTGGGGCGACAGGCGCTAACCGGGGTGCGCCAGCCCGAAACCCGCCCCACGAGCGGCTCCCCTGTGGCTCGTGAGGCGGGGGCCACGGGCCACGGGAACGTGATGTTAGTCAACGAGGCCGAGGTTTTAGAGCAGGTGAAGGCTCGCGTTAGCGGTGGCCAGTAGCTTTTGAGCACTGGAGCATGGGCGTTTTACCTAATCTATTGACCGTCGTTATTCCTGAACAGCTGCCTGCTGGGGCGATCGCCTCTCGACTGCTGGCGGTGCTGCTGCTGATTGGCATCAACGCCTTTTTTGTGGCGGCGGAGTTTTCCATGGTGTCGGTGCGGCGATCGCGCATCAGCCAGCTGGTCTCCCAGGGAGATGTGCAGGCTAAGACCGTTCAGCAGCTCCAGCGCAGCCTCGATCGCCTGCTTTCGACCACCCAGCTCGGCATTACCCTATCGAGCCTGGCCCTGGGGTGGGTGGGCGAAAGCACCATGGCCGTCACCCTGGCCTTTTGGATCACCCAAACCCCCCTAAGCGCCTCTCAGAGCGAAGCCCTGGCCCACGCGCTGGCGGTTCCGGTGGCCTTTTTTCTGGTGGCCTATCTGCAAATTGTGCTGGGGGAGCTGTGCCCCAAGTCGGTGGCGATGCTCTATCCCGAGCAGGTGGCCCGGTTTTTAGGCCCGCCTAGCCTCACCATCGCGCGGCTGTTTAACCCCTTCATTTGGATCTTGAACCAATCGACCCGGCTGCTGCTGCGGCTGGTCAGTATTCAGTACAGCGACCAGGTGAGCTACAGCCGCCTTACCCCCGAAGAGCTCCAGCTGATCATTCGCACCACGGCTGAAACCCCTGGCCTAGAGGCCGAAGAGCGCGAAATTCTCAACAACGTGTTTGAGTTTCGCGACGTGACCGCTGGCGAGATCATGGTGCCGCGTACCCAGATCAACGCCATTCCCCTAGCGGCCACCTTTGGGGAGCTGATCGAGGTGGTGGCCGACACTGAGCACTCCCGCTATCCGGTGATGGGTGACTCCTTAGACGATATTCAGGGCATGGTTGAGCTAAAGCAGTTTTTGCAGCCCCTAGCCCGCCAGCAGATCAATGCGGATACTCCTATTCTTCCCTGGGTGAAGCCCGCCCGCTTTGTGCCCGAGTACACCCCCCTACACGAGCTGCTGGCCACTATGCAGCGCACCGGCCAGGAGCTGGTCGTGGTGGTCGATGAATTTGGCGGCACCGCTGGCCTGCTCACCCTGCGCGATCTGACCACTGAAATCATTGGTGAAATTCACGAGCCCGACAGTGACACCGAGCAGCTCGTGCAACTGCTCGAAGATCAGTCGTATCGCATTAAGGCCCACACCGACCTGGAAGAGGTCAACACCTTGCTCAACCTGACCCTGCCCTATTCTGACGACTACCAGACCCTGGGAGGGTTTTTGATTTATCAGATGCAAAAAATACCCAACGCGGGCGATCGCCTGATGTTTGCCGAGCGCGAATGGGTGGTGCTATCGACCGACGGCCCCCGTCTCGGTGATATTTTAGTGCGATCGCTCGATTTGCCCCCACAGCACTAGCACTCTGGGCCGGGAGGCCATACGCCCACAGCAACGGCCAGCGACTCCGATGGTTTCCCCTTGGGCTAGCCGCGCCTAGACAGCTCAAGAACTGCCACAGCTTGCTCAGCGCCCCAGTTCAGTCTCGGTATGGTGAAGTGGGACAGCAAAGAAATCAAGAAACAGTCTGCTAGGCCACGATCGCGCTATAAATCGGTGGTTCTCGGTTAAAGAATGTCGTTATTCTTTACAGTGTTAAGCACTGTGATAGTATCTGAGTAATTTTACCTGGCCGTCTCAGTTCTCCACCCGCTCTGACGTTCGCAACGTATCAACTGTCGGCGTATCTTTGTCTCCTAGAGGAAGGACAGGCGTGCAAAATCCCATGTTGTCATCTGCCTTAGACATGCACCTATCGCGAAATCTGCCCGATCCTATCCGTGTTGGCGTTATTGGTGTGGGCAATATGGGCCAGCACCACACCCGTGTGCTGAGCCGCTTTAAAGACGTTGAGCTGGTGGGCGTGTCTGATGTCAATGTAGAGCGCGGCCTCGACACGGCGGGCAAGTACCGAGTGCGATTTTTTGAAGATTACCAAGAGTTGCTAAAGCACGTCGATGCCGTGTGCGTGGCGGTGCCTACCCGACTCCATCACACCGTGGGCATGGCCTGTTTGCAGGCTGGGGTACATATCTTAATCGAAAAGCCCATCGCGGCTAGCATCGCCGAGGCCGAGTCGCTAGTGAATGCGGCTGCCGAGGCCAACTGCATTTTGCAGGTCGGCCATATCGAGCGGTTTAACCCCGCCTTCCAAGAGCTCCACAAAGTGCTCAAAACCGAAGAATTGCTGGCCCTAGAAGCCCGCCGCATGAGCCCTTACTCCCAGCGGGCTAACGATGTGTCGGTGGTGCTCGACCTCATGATCCACGACATCGACCTGCTGCTAGAGCTGGCGGGGTCTACGGTGTCTACCCTGACCGCCAGCGGCAGCCGCGCCTCTAATTCGGGTTACCTCGACTACGTCACCGCCACCCTGGGCTTTAGCAACGGCATTGTGGCTACGCTGACCTCCAGCAAGGTCACCCACCGCAAGATTCGCAGCATTACGGCTCACTGCAAAAACTCCCTCACCGACGCCGATTTTCTCAACAATGAGATTTTGATTCATCGGCAGACCACCGCTGACTGCTCCACTGACTATGGCCAGGTGCTTTACCGCCAGGATGGCCTAATTGAAAAGGTCTACACCAGCAACATTGAACCTCTCCACGCCGAGCTAGAGCACTTTGTGAACTGCGTGCGCGGCGGCGAAAAACCCTCGGTCGGTGGCGAACAGGCCCTCAAAGCCCTGCGCTTGGCCAGCCTGATTGAGCAGATGGCCCTAGACGGCAAACCCTGGCATCACTTCGACCCCACGGCCCTAGGCAAAGAGCTGACGGTTGTGTAAGGCAAAGCGGGATGGGAATTTCTTGTTGCGTTGGTTGAAGGGTTTGAAGGTTTGAAGGTTTCAAAGGTTTGAAGGTTGAAAGTTTGGGAGGTTGAAAGGTTTGCATATCCAGACTTTACCAACCTTTTAACTTGCTAACTTTCCAAACTTTCAACCAACTTTCTAACCTGCTAACTTTCAACCGAATGCTTTAGATTTTGCCCCCTGCCCACCCCGAAACCTCGAACTGGTCTTGGCCTAGGGCATCACCCTGATCGGAGTGCCCACTTTAACGTGGCTGTATAGCTTGTGGATGTCGGCTTCGAGCATGCGCACGCAGCCGTGGGAAACCGCCTCGCCGATCAGGGTTTCCTGGTTGGTGCCGTGGATGCCGATGTGGTACTGGCCCTCCACCAAAAAGCCGATCCACCGCGAGCCCAAGGGATTGCTGGGGCCAGGCCCGACGGCTTCTTTAGTGATGGGATGCTGCCACACTGGGTCAGTGCGCATGTCGCGGATGGCAAATTCGCCTGACGGGGTTTCCCAATCGTCTTGGCCAATCGCCACCGTAAACTCCTCCCGCACCTCGTCGTTTTGGTAGAGGGTAAGCCGACGCCGACTGAGGCTAATCACCACGCGGGTGTTAGCGGTCATCAGGGTGTCTGGGGCCTGGGTCATGACGGTGGAGAGCCGCGCTAGGCGGGTTCTGGCAAAGGGTTCTTCGAACCGCCAGCGGGAGCTGACCTGGTCCTGCCAAGCACCTGCGGCCAGCAGGCCAGCTGCGGCGTAGCACAGCACCACAAGGCAGCGTTTTAGGGGAGAGGGCGCATCCATCGGGTTCGGTGTAGTCTCCCGGTACTCTTCTCCAGCATACTGCCATCCCTCGGTGGCAGAACGCAGTCCAGACAAGTGATGTCGGGGTTGATATGATGAAAGCGCAAGCACAAGGTCGGGGTTGAAGACGGTGGCGGTAAAACCAGAGTGGCTACGGGTCAAGGCACCCCAGTGGGAGCGAGTGGGCGAGGTCAAGGCAATTTTGCAAGACCTCGGCCTCAACACCGTCTGCGAGGAGGCCTCGTGCCCCAACATTGGTGAGTGCTTCAAGGCCGGTACGGCCACGTTTTTGATTATGGGGCCGGCCTGCACTCGGGCCTGCCCTTACTGCGACATCGACTTTGAGAAAAAGCCCCAGGCGCTTGACCCCACGGAGCCTTTGCGCCTAGCGGAGTCGGTGCGGCGCATGAAGCTCAAACACGTGGTGATTACCTCGGTCAACCGCGACGATCTGGCCGATGGCGGGGCAAGCCAGTTTGTGGCCTGCATTGAAGCGATTCGGCAGACGACCCCAGCCACCACCATTGAGGTGCTGATTCCTGACCTGTGCGGCAATTGGCAGGCGCTGGAGACGATCTTGGCGTCACGGCCCCATGTGCTCAACCACAACACTGAGACGGTGCCCCGGCTTTACCGGCGGGTGCGGCCCCAGGGTGACTACGGGCGATCGCTCGAACTGCTGCGCCGCAGCCGCGAGCTGGCCCCCTGGGTTTACACCAAGTCGGGCCTGATGGCGGGCCTGGGTGAAACCGACGCTGAGATTCAGCAGGTGATGGATGACCTGCGGAGCGTAGACTGCGATATTTTGACCCTGGGCCAGTATCTGTCACCAGGGCCAAAGCACTTGCCCGTGGCGGAGTTTGTCACCCCGGCTCAGTTTGACGCCTGGCGACAGGTAGGCGAGGTGAAGGGGTTTTTGCAGGTGGTGTCGTCGCCGCTGACGCGCAGCTCATATCACGCCGAAGACGTACAGCGCCTCATGGCCCAGAACCCTCGTTAGGGTTTGGGATCGCTGCTGAGATCCTGAATGGGACTAGCTGGCCTGTAGCGTTAAACCTGGGCATCTGAGGTGGAATCGGATGGAACCGCGCATTCGGCGCTGCCGTCAAGGGCATGCAGGGTCGTCTATCGCCGTTAATTATTCACCTCAGGAGATACCTATGCAGCGATGGAAACAGGTTTTAGGCACCAGATCGGCGAGCCTTGCTCTAATGGTGGTCGTAGGGTCAGGACTGCTGCCAGTGGTAATGGTGCCAGCGGCGATCGCCCAACGCCCGGCGGCAACGGCAGCCCAGGCAGATGTGGCGATCGCCCAGGAGATTCTGCGCCTAGTCAACGTCGAACGCCAGCGGGTCAACGCGCCGCCCCTAGTGCTCAACGACAAACTCACCGCCGCCGCCCAGCGTCATGCTCAAGATATGGCCACCAGCCGCCGCATGAGCCACACTGGCTCTGACGGGTCAACGATGCGATCGCGCATTGACGCCACCCAGTACAACTGGTCAACCATCGGTGAAAACGTCGCCATGGGGCAACCCACTGCCGCCGCTGTGATGGCCGCCTGGATGAATAGTCCAGGTCACCGCCAGAATATTCTCAATCCCGCCTTCACCGAACTGGGGGTGGGCTACGCCACGGGGGCGAATCGCCCTTACTGGGCACAGGTGTTTGCCAGACCGCGCTAGATTCAACCAGGCAGAGCGCTTGGGCAAAAAGCGCACATTCCAGAGTATTTATTCAGATCGTGGATACTCTGGAATGCCTAAAAATGGTATAGCAGACTACATTGTTGCGTCATGTGAACAAACGTAAGGATACGCATCAACTGCTTTGATCCCTTGGGTGAGGGTTGCACTATGTAGTTGGGGTGGTAAGTACATATCCTCATTGCCATCCAGCTTTTGGAGGGCTATTCCATAACTATGACAACCGCTAATCCGACACTTGCTCGACACTACACATTAGATGAGATTCGCGATGAGGCCAAGCAGCTGGTAGACTGCGGCACGCTAGATCGCTGCCAGCCCATTTGTGCGTTGTGCGGCTACATCGCGGCCCGAGAATGGCCGTACATTGAGGCTGAGCTAGAAAATAACGACTACGGTCTGCGCGATCGCATCGGCGATCTGATCCCCCACGAAACCTGGAGCAACGACTAGCGGCTTCTGGAACCGTAGAGGGTGGCGGGGCGATCGCTGCGCGAATCGCTAGGGCTGTGCACTAGCCACTGCTCCCCTACCTGGTTGAGGGCCACCATAATGGGTTGTACCTCCTGCCCCTTCGGGGTCAGCGAATACTCCACCCGTGGTGGCACCTCAGGAAACACAGTCCGCTTGACTAAGCCGTAGCTTTCTAGCTCCCGCAGACGGGCGGTGAGGGTTTTAGTGCTAATGCCGGGCAGAGCCGACAAAAACTCGTTGGTGCGACGGCTGCCCTGAAACAGCTCTTGCAAGATGAGAATGGCCCACTTGCCGCCAATGTATGACAACACCAAATGAACCGGACAATCGAGCTTCGTACCGTTGGATGTGTGAGGCATTGGCATCACTCCGGTATGGGGATGTCATTTTCCATTGTGAAGGATTATTCCTGGGGCGTTGGTTACTTTGGAACCATATGCTGAAAGTTTAAGCTTCTTTTTAGATCTGCCTCAAAAGCCTTTGGCCCAGGGCTGCGGTGCGCCGATTGACCCTTAATTTAGCCAGACATGCGTTGCTCTCTGGGCCTGTTAGAGATGCGCCCATTGGCGACATAGCCGCGATCTGCTGGGTCGGGGTCGTTGTTGCTACTGGCGCTGGCCCTAGCCGATCGGCGTCTAGGCAGTCGGCCTACAAAAATTAGGGATGATAGGGTAGGGGTAAGCCGTGCTAGCCTAGGTTTTCTGCTTAATTTTTTGGTTTTCCCCGTATCAGGTGTGGCTATGTCGTCCCAAAAGCCTTTCCGCAACCCCAACCGTTCCTCTGGGCCGGAGCCTCGCCACAATTCTGACGGTTACCAAGGCAGCAAACCCCGTCAGGGTGGCGAGGGCAAGCCTCGCTACGACAGCGATAAACCTCGCTATGACAGTGGCAAGCCCCGCTACAAAGACGATAAACCTCGCTACGGTGAGGGCAAACCTCGCTACGAGGGCGGTAAGCCGCGCTACGGCGACGACAAGCCTCGCCAGGCAGGTGAAAAACCCCGCTACGAGGGCAGTAAGCCGCGCTACGACAGTGGTAAACCTCGGCACGGTGACGATAAACCGCGCTACGACGGCGGGAAACCGCGTCAGGGGGGCGAAAAGCCGCGCTACGGCGATGAAAAACCCCGCTACGAGGGCAGCAAACCCCGTTTCAAAGACGACAAACCGCGCTATGGCGGCGATAAGCCCCGTCAGGCAGGTGACAAACCGCGCTATGGGGATGATAAACCCCGCTACGAGGGCAGTAAACCCCGTTTCAAAGACGACAAATTCAAAGACGACAAACCGCGCTATGGCGGCGATAAGCCCCGTTATGAAGGTGGCAAACCCCGCTATGGCGAAGGTAAGTCTCGCTATGCAGGCGGCGAGCGTGCTGACTCTGCTCCGCCCCGCTCGTTTGGGGTCAGCCGCCAAGGGTCGGGGGATGGCGACGATGTGCAGGATGAAACCGATCTGATCTACGGTCGCCATGCTGTAGAAGCGGCGCTGCAAGCCCAACGTCCCCTGAACCGGGTATGGGTCAACGATCGCATACGCTACGATCCCCGTTTTCTAACGCTGATCGATGAGGCCAAGGCCAACGGCGCGGTGATTGACGAAGTAGACACTATACGGCTCAACCAGATCACTTCCGGGGCAAACCACCAGGGAATTGCCGCCCAGGCTGCCGCCCACGTCTACCACGATCTCGATGAGATGATTGAGACCGCCTTAGGAGCAGCTAAGGTGCCCGTGATCATCGCGGCTGACAGCATTACCGATCCCCACAATCTGGGGGCGATTATTCGCACCGCCGAAGCCCTAGGCGCCCAGGGGATCGTGATCCCGCAGCGGCGAGCGGTAGGGGTGACGGCAACTGTGGCTAAAGTCGCAACAGGAGCTTTAGAAAGTTTGCCCGTGGCCCGGGTTGTCAACCTCAAGCGCGCCCTCGACACCCTGAAAGAAAAGGGATTTTGGATCTATGGCTTGTCCTCAGAAGCCAGTCAACCGGTGCACCGCACCACCTTCGATCGCCCGACAGTAATCGTAGTGGGAGCCGAGGGCAGCGGCCTCAGCCTGACCGTGCAGCAAAGTTGCGACACTCTCGTATCAATTCCGCTGCGGGGGACGGTTCCTAGCCTAAATGCATCAGTGGCTACAGGCATGGCTCTCTATGAGATCTATCGTCATCAATGGGTAGCGCAGGAACAAATTTCCTCTTTGCAAAATCAAAAGCAAAGCAGTATAACCAAAATTGGTGCGGCGTTGCCTAAGAATGGCCTAGAGCCGTAGCTATCCCTTGAAAAACATTTAAAACTAGGCAGATAGGCAGGATCTATGAATAATCTTTTAGGTCGCTTTTTAGCTAACGTTTTAGGGCAAAGCAAAGCCTGGTGGGTAGAGATTAAGACCAGTCAGCCCGCCTGCACCTATTATTTTGGCCCCTTTGACAGCGAGTCTGAGGCCCACAGTGCTAAGGGCGGCTACGTGGAAGATCTAGAACAGGAAGGGGCGCAAAATATTCAAATGGTGGTTTCTCTGTGCCCCAGCCCTGAGCAGCTCACCATCACCGACGAGTGGGATACCCCCGTGGGGGGATTTTCGACTCCGGCTTTTAGCGGTCAACCTTAGAAATCTCGGCGATCGCCCAGGGGTTCGCCCAGTGAAAAATTATGTGTCTCATGGATGGGTGAGCACCACTCCTTGGTGCTCTGAGCGCTCTACTCCCTCCAGAAGGCTAAGTTTAGCGGGCCTAGGCTGGCCTGTGGTCGGCGTTGCCAAGCGTTAGCTCTGCGTTGTGCTGTCCTAGCCAGATATCGATATCGGCCAGCAGCTGATGGGGAATTTCCCAGGGCAGCAGGTGGGCCGTGTTGGGGTAGCAGTGGCTCTCTGCTCTGGGCAGGTGAGCAGCGGTTTCGAGGCTGGCTTGGGCGGTGATGTGGCAGTCGTCTGCACCGCAGAGCACTAGGCAGGGAACGGCGATCGCTCCCAGATCGCCCAGGCGATTGTAGCGGCGGGCCAGGGCGCGGTTGAGGGCACGGTTGGCCAGGGGCGAAGTGCCCAGATATGCCCAAAATCCTTCTTTGGCTAAGCGCTGGTAGGCGTGGGGGGTATGCTGCCGCAGCAGGTAGCGATAGAGCGATCGCGGCCCCAGCCCGTGACGTACCAGCCCGTTACCGGGGGCGATCACATTCAAGATTGATCCCAGGCCAGTGTTAACTAGCTCCAGCCATGTGGTGGGCGGGTGGGCACCTACAGGGCGAGCGGCGGTGGCGACAAGCACCAGCCCCGCGACCCGTTGGGGATAGCGCAGGGCCAGTTCCATCGCCAAAATACCACCCAACGACCAGCCCAGCACCAGGCAGCGCTCGATTCCCTGGGCGTCGAGCAGTTCTACTAGGTCAGTGAGGCTGTCGTCGAGGTCGAAGGGCGATCGCGTTTGGCTGGCACCGTAGCCCCGCAGGTCGGGGGCCAGGGTTTGGTAGCGATCGCTCAGCCGTTCTGTAAATACCCCCATGGTTTTGGCCGACCCCGGATGTCCGTGCAAACACAATATCGGGAAGCCCGTACCCTGAGTGGTGCAGTGGAGTTTCATGGTGTGTGGCGATCCCCGGTGTAGCGCAACCCGATTCACCATAGCCTGGCTGGGCGGCTGTTGCTAGGTGTGGCCCTAGTTACGTCGGTTAGGACACCAAGAAATCCTGGTAAACGTTTGAACGTTCATGGGGAAATGCCTTAACCAGACTGGCGACAGTTATGAACCTAAGGTTGGGATCACCGGGCTGTCGAGGGTATGCAACGATGGCTCTCGCGGTTGAGGTATCCCTAGGCTAGGGCTGGGATTGAGCGTCTAGGGCATCTAGGGATGGTGTTAGCGGGGTGGCCGTCAGTTCTGCGGTGGAAGCGGGCCTATCCACGCAGGAAGCAATAGGGGTTTCTTTGCTCAAGGTAGAGGCCAAATCAAGACTGGGATCAGCCTGATTAGAGGGGCTAAACTGCGGCAGCGATGTTGATGATCCTTGGGCTTCGAGGGTGGTTGGCGCTGGCTGGCCGCTGGGCGATAGGCAGTAGGCAATGGGCAACCCCTTGGCGGGATTACTCGCTGTCGGAATTAGACGAACCGCTTCGGGACTGACCTGGCTCTGGTGGTGTACCTCTGGGGTCGCGGGGGCTTCCCCTAGAGCAGCGGCTTCGGGCGGTTGGCTCTCGGGGTCGGGGAGCACGGGTTGGGAGGCAGGGGCCGCGATTCGCGCAGCGCTCCGTTCAGGAATCGCGCTTGCCTCAGAAAGATTGATCCTAGGGGTGGAGCCATCAGGAGCCGCCGCCGATTCAGGGAGCTGAGGGCTAACGAGACTAGGTCGGGGAGATGGCAGATTGAGGGGCAGGCTATCGGGAGGGGCAGTTGCCGCCTCTGCACGGGCCGATTCCCACAATACCGGTGCTTGGTTGACGGGGGCACTTGCCACAGCGGCCGATATGGCTTGGCTCTGGTGGCCCTCGCCGTTGGGCTCTAGACCCACAGTGGGTTGGACGATGGGCGTTAAAGCTACCGGGCCATTGGATTGGTGGCTAGCAGCGGCCCCTGGTGCTGGTGCCGACGACTCTGCCCTTGCCGCGATGGTTGGGGCTGGGGGATCGGTTGAGACGGCGCTGGCCTCCAAACTATTGGGCTGAGGGGATGTGTTTCCCTCGACAATGGCCACCTGAGAAGCACTTGTCTCCCCTGGGGCCAACGATTCTGGCTGCTGGGCGGTCAAGGTACTGCCGTGGAGCCTGGCGGTTGAAGGGGACTCGACTGCGGCACGGGCTACGGTCAGCACCGGGGCGGGCCGCTGGGATCGGGCGCTATAGCCCTGGTGCCGGAGTGGCGCAATGGGGTAGGTACGGCCAGCGTTGCCCGTACCTACCTCGCCCAACTCGGCGGCGGTGCTGGCGGTGGGAACGTTGGCCTCGGGATCAATTGGGGTTGGTCGAAATGGCGTTGGCAGCGGGGTGACCCCCTGGGCACTAAAATTGCTGTCCTGGACGGGGTTGAGGGCAGCAATCTCGGGCTCAGCCACTGGGCTAGCGGGGCGGGCTTGAGAGAGGGTGGGGCGGGGCAGGGTTGCAGGCTGGGGCGTGGTCACCCGCGGAGTGGATCGCGAAAGCCGGGAATCCTGCTGACTCCGCAGGTGCTCTAGTCGTTGACGCAGCTCTGCGGCCTGGGGTAAGGCTTTGCCGCTGGTGGGAGTAGCGGCTAGTTTCCCCGCAGCTGAGCTAAGGCGATAGCCGCCCTGAATGACCGGTCGGGGGCGCACCTCGGGGCGAGCCATGGGGCTAGACGCGGTGGCGGTTAGCCCCGGCTGAGACTGGATGTCGGCGGTATCTTCCCCATCCATGGGGGCCGCGTTCGGGTTAGGAGAGCTGGATTGGTCGGCGCTACAGGCCGCCAAAGCCAGTAGACCGCTGCACGATGCTAGAGCCCAGACACGCATAACGCAAAATTTCCTAGGATTGGTCAGACTGTCTTGGTTCTCTCTACGGCGATCGCATCCCCGATCAGCACATTCCTAGGGCAGAAGTGTAAAGATTCTGTTGCATTCCGCTATGGTGGCATACGTAAGGTTGGAACGTTCTAGCACAGGTCTAACGCAGCTATGGGAGGTGAACTCGCGGCTTTAACGGCCGCCTTTTTGTGGGCGGTGGCCACGGTGGTGTTTGGGCGGCTGGGCAAGGCGCTGTCGCCCCTGGTGCTGAACCTGGCTAAGGGGGCGATCGCCCTGGTGCTGCTGGCCCTGACCCTAGTGCTGGTGGGCCAGAGTGCGGCGGGCCTAGATCGTCAGGCGGTGAGTATGCTGGCCCTCAGCGGCGTGATCGGTATTGGTTTGGGCGATACGGCCTACTTTGCCGCCATTAACCACCTCGGCCCCCGACGGGCGCTGCTGCTCGAAACCCTGGCCCCACCCCTAGCGGCCCTGCTGGCCCTGATTTTTTTGCAGGAAACCCTCAGCGGACGAGCCTGGCTCGGCATGGGGCTCACCCTGGCCGGGGTGGTGTGGGTGATCGCTGAGCGGGTGCCGGGGGCCGCCCCTGGCCGATCCGACTATCGGGGCGTGCTGTACGGAGTGCTGGCGGCTCTGGGCCAGGCTACCGGGGCCGTCATGTCGCGGGCGGTGCTGGCCGATACCGAGGTGGATCCTATGTGGAGTTCACTGCTGAGGCTGGGGGGCGGCTTCGTTATCATTGTGGGGATTTTGCGCTGGCAGGGGCCGGTGGTGGGGCAGCTGAGACCCCTGCGATCGCCCCGATTGCTGGCCGGTGTGGCTCTGGCGGCGGGTCTGGGTACCTACCTGGCCATCTACCTCCAGCAGATTGCCCTCAAGTATGCCGCTACGGGCGTGGCCCAGGCGCTGACCTCCACCAGCCCGCTGTTTGTGCTGCCCCTGGCGGCGGCCCTGGGCGATCGCGTCAGCCTCCGAGCCGTAGTAGGGGCAATGGTGGCCCTGGCCGGCATCGGCATTTTGGTGAACGGCTAGGCGCAATAACTCAAAAAATGTCTAGGAAAGGAAAATACCAGCTTCAATCCAGCGACTGTAGCTGTCGTTAGGGTAGGCATTGCCCACCGCTGAGAAAACTATTTTCCAGAAGCCTACTAAGCTGAGGCCTCGTCGGGGCCGGTTTGGGGCGGGCCGACCAGCTGGCTCAAATTCTCAGGGTCAACGGCGTAGGCCGCCCCAAACCCCATCACAAACCGCCCAGCCTGGGGACTGAGGCAAAAAATTTGAAAGTCGTCGAGCGATCGCAGCATCGGAATAATCTCCCCAAAGCGCTGCTCAAAGCGATCGGCTATCGCCTCCCAATGGTCGGTACCCCGAGGCAGCAGACTGGCCCGGCAATCGTAGGTAATGCGCTGGCGGGCAAACACCTGGGGGGCTGCCGCCTCGTCTTCGATCAGCAGAATGCTGGCCAAGCCGGTGGTTTGCAGGTTAGCCGTGTGGGCCGACAGCCCGCTGGTGAAAATGTAGATCTGGTAGTCACCGTCCATGACGTAGGGCGCATAGCTGGCCTGAGGCTGGCCAGTGCCGTTGACGGTGCTCAGCATCAGGCTGTGCACTCGGGTGGGCAGGTCTTGGTAAGCCGCTAAAACCGCTGTAAAACTAGTCATTGGCGAATGGCAGTAAGCTTATAGAAACAACAGGCTCTGGTTGTGCCGCCGCTGCGGCTTGGCGCTACAGTAATTGAGTTTTGGCACTCTGGTTATTATGTCGAGTTTATCCCGTCAAGTTCAGCCAGCTGAGGCCTATCTAGGCAAACTGACCCCGGCTGACTGGGCGACCCTGGCCAAACGCGACGTGTTGGTAAAAGGCGGCCAGGGGCAGTACGGCCTGATGGCGGCAACCTCAGTGCCCCACGCCCTGGCCTGGGAGGTGCTGACCGACTACGAAAACTTTTACCGATTCTTGCCGACGGTGGTAAAAAGCCGCGTGGTTGAGATCGATGGCGATCGCACCGTGGTCGAGCAGATCGACCGCCGCCGCATTCTGCTTTCCACCATGGAATCGAAGGTGCTGACCGAAAACCTGGAGCTCGACGGTCAGCAGATTAGCTTTCGGCTGCTAGAAGGCAACCTAGAATACATGTACGGCCACTGGCGCATTGACACCGCCACCCTAGCTCCAGGCACTGAACCGGTGCGGCTGCTGTCGCAGCAGGTGCGGGCCGAAGCCGATGTCGGCCCCTTTAAGTCAATGTTCTATAACCTGTTTGAATCTGGCCTAATCGACACCGTTAAGGCTCTGCGCGGCGAGATGGAGCGGCGAGCCGCTTCGTCTAATCTTTAGGGAATATAAAATTTTAGGCATTTTTACGCAGATCGAGGCCAAAAGGGCAGCAGGCGATCGCAACTTATTCGATACTTAAATCAATGATCCCCAACGCTTTGCCCTAGAAGCGTTAGGGTAAATGCATCATCACCTAGGCCAAGCTCAAGGCCGGTTTCTTACGGTTCGTAAATTTATCCGGATGCTGATTGTTCCAGGAATTCTACGAATTAATTGTAAGGAATTCATAAAGACCCCTTAGATTGTGACCCTAGCTGTGGGTACTCTCAAAGAAGATATAGGTGCTGCTGCCAGTTAATCGTTCTTCTGGTCGTTTGATTTTGGTCTTTGGGACATGCAAACTCCGCTTTCCACTAACTTCAGCCGCTATGCCCCAGCCGTCGATCATCTGCTGTTCTATAAAATTGTTCCCGACGCCGACGGTATTCGCTTGCGCATCTGGGAAAGCCCTACCGATTTAGACGAGAGCCCCTCTCCCTATCTCTATATCCTCAATTTGCGGGTAAGCTCAATGGCCGAGGCTAAGCGGCGTCTAAAGGCTCACCTGGCACTCAACGGGGGAACTATAGCCGCTGGTCAAGAGCTGCCCCAGAAAGGCAAAGTCAAACTTTTGCCTCACCCCACGTGGGATGGCACTGAAGGCATGGACAGCTACTAAAATACTTCGGCTGCTCAAGCGACAAATCTACCTTTGGTTATAGATCTCTGAATTTACGGATCTGAGCCAGTTAGCGGCTTCAATTAACGGGTGGGGATGCGATCGATCGCGCTTAAATGCATCGGTTAGCAGTTTTAGCAGCCGCGATCGCATCCAGCTAGTCTTGGCGCACCTTAAACGATCGCCCGCTTCCGATCTGCTGTGCTGGATAGTAGCTAGCCACTAGGGCGATCGCCATCCACCACAGCGTGCTGATTTGGGGCCGATACATCACCGTATCGGCAATGCCCTGGCCGAGGATGCCGGTGATCGAGGCGATCGCCCCCATCAGCCAGTAGCCCTGCTGAGCCTGAGTAGCCCGCATCCGCTGGAGCTGCGTCCAGCCCTGGTGAAAGATCAGCAGCAGCAGCCAGAGAAATGCCAGCAGCCCCACGATGCCCGCCTCTACCATCACCTCCAAAAACACCGAGTAGGCGCTCAGAGCCGTGTAGCGAGGCCGCTGAAAGAGGGGATAGACGGCGTTAAACGCGTCATTGCCAGGGCCAATGCCGAGGATGGGGCGGGCGCGAATCATATCGATCACAGCGGCCCATACGTTCATGCGAAAGTTGTTGCTGCTGTCGGCCCGGCCCACAAAGATGCTCAGCACCCGCGCCCGCAGCGAATCGACCGAGATTACCCCAGCTATGACGACCGCCGCCGCCCCACCCAGCAGTAGCGGCAGCGCCCAGCGCTTCCAAAAGGGCGAAAACCAGATGCTCCAGTACTGCACCAGCAGCGTCATCAGCACAAAGCCAGCGATTAAAAAACCAATCCAGCCGCCCCGGCTCAAGGTCAAAATCAGGCATAGGGTGTTGACCAGGGTGGCTAAAATGGCTAGCCCTTTGGGCACCCAGCGGGGCCAGGCAAACACCGCCGCGGCGCTTAGCATCACCCCCGGAATCAGGTAGCCCGCCAGCAGGTTGGGGTTGCCCAAAAAACTGTAAACCCTGGTCACATCGGCCACCGCTGAGTTGCTGTCTACCCAGGTGGCCAGGGCCGTTGCCCCAAAGAAATACTGGCGCAGGCCATATATCGACACCGGCAGGGTAGTCAAAATGTAGGCCAAAACCAGCAGGCCCCTAGCCCTGGGCCGTCGCGCCACTCGCGCAATCAGTAAAAACAGCAAAATATTCAGCGTTAGCTTGATTAGCCCGCTGACCGCTGCCCCACGCACGGGGGAAAAGGCTGTGGCCAGCACCATTACCCCCCACAAGACCGCCACGGTTAAATGCACGGGCGACAGACCCGCTCCGGCCTCGTCGGTGAGGGTGAGCAATGCCCACAGGGCCGACGCCGCCAGCAGCAATACCCCAATCAGCGTAGTTGAGACATAGGGGGCCAGGGCAAACAGCAGCACCACAATGGCCAGCCCAATCCAGTCGCCCCAGGGCAGTAGCCAGCTACCCTGCCGCCACCGCCGCAGCGGAGCCATCAGCCGATGGATGAGGCTGGCGTCGCGCCATTGCTCAAGGGCAAAACCAGAGAGGGTTAGCTGTTGCCAAAAGTCAGTCAGCATTGGGTACCGAAGGGCGATCGCCGATGAAATCCCTCCCATCATGCCAAGCTTTGAGCGATCTGCGGCAACCAAGTTCGGCTCTGTGGCCAGCGAATTGTGGCTCGCCAGGGCCACACCGCTGGATCGATGCCGTGCCCTGGGCCACGGCTTTTCTGGCTAGAACCCTTAAGAAACCGTTAGGAATGGGGGATTGTTCAGGGGGGACGCAATGTTTTGTAACTGCCCGGTAGCTTTAATTAAGGGTTAATGACCGCCTGTGATCCCCTGTTTACAATGTGGGCAACACCAGAAGTCCCCTTGCTTCCTCGATTCTCAGGAGAAAACCATGGCCAGCCTCTTAGAGCAGCTTCGGCAAATGACCGTTGTTGTCGCCGACACCGGAGACATTCAAGCCATTGAAAAATTTACCCCCCGCGACGCCACCACCAACCCCTCACTAATTACGGCGGCGGCGCAGATGCCCCAGTACCAGGCTATTGTCGATGACACCCTGCTCAAGGCCAAGGCCGATGCCGGAGCGGGCGCGTCGGATAAAGAGGTGGCTAATCTGGCCTTTAAAAACTTAGCGGTGGCCTTTGGTCACAAAATTTTGGGTATCATACCTGGCCGAGTTTCCACAGAGGTGGACGCTCGCCTCTCCTATGACACCGAAGCTACGGTGTCTATGGCCCGCGATATCATCGCCCAGTATGACAAGCTAGGCATTACCCCAGAGCGGGTGCTGATCAAGATCGCTTCCACCTGGGAGGGCATTAAAGCCGCTGAGATTCTCGAAAAAGAGGGCATTCACTGCAACCTCACCCTGCTGTTTGGCATTCACCAGGCGATCGCCTGCGCCGAGGCCGGCATTACCCTGATCTCTCCCTTTGTGGGCCGCATTCTCGACTGGTATAAAAAAGATACTGGTCGAGAGGAGTACCCTGCCGCCGAAGACCCTGGCGTGCTGTCGGTCACCGACATCTACAACTACTACAAGAAGTTTGGCTACAAAACCGAGGTGATGGGGGCCAGCTTTCGCAATGTGGGCGAAATCACCGAACTGGCGGGCTGTGACCTGCTAACCATCTCGCCCCAGCTGCTGGCCAAGCTCGACGAAACCCAGGCCGACCTGCCCCGCAAGCTCGACCCTGCTAAGGCCGAGTCGATGGAGATTGAGAAACTCTCTATCGATGAAGCCACGTTTAGGTCGATGCATGAGAGCGATCGCATGGCGACAGAAAAGCTCGACGAAGGCATCAAAGGGTTTAGCAAGGCCCTCGAAACCCTAGAGAACTTGCTGGCTACCCGGCTCACCGAACTCACCCAGAGCGATGGCACGACATCCAACGCTCGGGATGACCAGTTTGATCTGTTTAAAGCCTATGACCTAGACGGCGACGGCTTTATTACGCGGGAAGAATGGCTCGGCACCGACGCCGCCTTCGATGCCCTTGACCTCGACCACGACGGCAAGCTTTCCTCATCAGAAATTGTTGCCGGACTGGGGCCTGCCTTTGAGGTTGCCACGGCCTAGGTGTTCTGAGGCTTAGCTCATCTAAACCCCAACCCAATTTGGATGTCTCTGCTCGCCCAACTCACCCCGAGGGCAGACAACTCCCTCCCTTGCGCGTACTGAGCTGGGCTACAGGGCTGGAAGGTTCTGGGCGGGTGGGCGATCGCCAGTCAATCCTATCTGTACGGGTTGGCTGGCGATTAGTTTTCCAGAGAGCGTTGAACTCGCTCGACGTTGCCGCTTGAACCGAGTGGTTCGGCTAGGGGGTTTCCGTAAAACGGTATTGAGCGCTACAGCTTGTCGCGCCCCTACCCCAGTATTGGTTAGAGCTACCGTGCTTCTCTCCGCCCTGAAAAAGCGGGTTGCCATGCCTATCGCTGGGCTAACTGGCTACCTAAGGCACCTTGAAGAGATAACATCTAACCCTGGATTTTTAGGAGACCCCTGGTGCTATTTGACGCCTACGATCCCGGCGACTTTTTTGATGAGCTGTTTTTAACCCAGGGCCAGCCCCGCCCCGAGGCCGATCTGCTGGTGAAGCGGGTGAATGCCCTATCGCTGGTTGATCTACAGCAGCGGCAGCAGGCGGCGCAAAATGCCCTGTTCAAGCTGGGGGTCACCTTCAACGTCTATAGCGATAACCAGGGCACCGAGCGCATTTTTCCCTTCGACGTGATTCCGCGCATTGTGCCTGGCCACGAGTGGGAATGGATCGAAAAGGGCCTCAAGCAGCGCATCTACGCCATTAACTGCTTCATCCACGACGTTTACAACGAGCAGAAAATTCTCAACGACGGCGTAGTGCCGCGCCATGTCGTCGAGAGCGCTCCCGGATTTCTGAAGCCCTGTATGGGGCTTAACCCGCCCAACAATATCTGGTGCCACATCACCGGTACCGACCTAGTGCGCGACAAAGACGGCACCTGGTACGTGCTCGAGGACAACATGCGCTGCCCCTCCGGGGTCTCCTACGTGCTCGAAAATCGGCGGGTGATGAAAAACACCTTTCCCCACCTGTTTGCGGCCATGGATATTGCGGCAGTGGATGACTACGCCAGCCAGCTGCTCGAAACCCTGCTGAATTTGGTGCCCGAGACGCTAATCAATCCCCGCGTGGCGGTGCTCACCCCCGGCATGTACAACTCGGCCTACTTTGAGCACTCGTTTTTGGCCCAGCAGATGGGGGCTGAACTGGTGGAAGGCCGTGACCTGGTGGTGTCAGACGGCTACCTCAAAATGCGCACCACCAAGGGCCTAGAGCGGGTAGATGTGATGTATCGCCGCATCGACGACGACTTTATTGACCCCAAGGCCTTTCGGCCCGACTCGCTGCTCGGGGTTCCGGGGCTGATGGAGGTGTATCGAGCGGGGCGAGTGGCGCTGGCCAACGCCCTGGGGACTGGGGTGGCCGACGACAAGCTGGTCTACGCCTACGTGCCCCAGATGATTCGCTACTACCTTGACGAAGACCAGATCATTCCCAACGTGCCCACCTACCTGTGCGAAGACGCGACCCAGCAGGCCCACGTGCTCGATAACCTCGACCAGCTAGTGGTTAAGGCTACCGATGCCTCGGGCGGCTACGGCATGCTGGTTGGCCCCCACGCCAGCGAGGAGCAGCGGGCTGACTTTAGCGATCGCATTCGCGCCAACCCTCGAGGCTACATCGCTCAACCCACCCTCTGCCTGTCACGGGTGCCCACGCTGATCGGCGATCGCTTCGAGGGCTGCCATGTGGATCTCAGGCCCTACATTCTCTATGGCCAAGATATTTACGTTAACCCCGGCGGACTCACCCGCGTCGCCCTCAAGCGCGGCTCACTGGTGGTGAACTCTTCCCAGGGCGGCGGCAGCAAAGACACCTGGGTGGTGAGATCCATTGACCCCAACGCTCAATTGCCGATCCAGGGTGGAGGAGTGAAGGAGTAAGGGAGTGAGGGAGTGAGTAACTTGAGCGTTATTTCTGCTATCTATCCCATTAACCCCCCGCCCCATTCCCCCCTATCTTCCCCATCTCCCTTAACCCCATCACTCCCTACCCCATCACTCCCCCACCGCCATGCTCAGCCGCGTCGCCGATTCTATCTACTGGCTAAACCGCTACGTCGAGCGGGCCGAAAACGTCGCCCGCTTTGTGGATGTGAACCTCAACCTGCTGCTGGATGCTCCCCCCGGCATGGAGCAGCAGTGGGAACCGCTGGTGAGAACTACGGGCGACCAGGCGATGTTCAAAGCTCGCTACGGAGAGGCCTCGGCGGAGAATATTCTGAAGTTTCTCACCTTCGATCGCGACTACCCCAACTCGATTATTTCCTGCCTGCGGTCGGCGCGGGAGAATGCGCGATCGGTGCGGGAGGTGATTTCGTCAGAAATGTGGGAGCAGGTGAACTCGTTTTACCTGATGGTGAACGAGGCGGCGGATGTAGGGTTGCTGTCGGAGCTACACAACTTCTTCCCCGAAGTGAAAATGGCCAGCCACCTGTTTGCTGGGGTGATGGAGGCCACTATGGCCCACACCGAGGGCTGGCACTTTGGTCAGCTGGGGCGACTGCTAGAGCGGGCCGACAAGACCGCCCGCATTCTGGATGTGAAGTACTACATTTTGCTGCCCTCGGTGACCGATGTGGGCTCGCCGCTGGATGACTTGCAGTGGATTGCCCTGCTGAAATCGGCTAGCGCCTACGAAATGTACCGCAAGCGCCAGTACCGCATTACCCCCCAGGGGGTGACGGAGTTTTTGATTTTGAATCGGGAGTTTCCGCGCTCGATTCAGTTTTGTTTGATTGAAGCGGAGCGATCGCTCCACTGCATCTCGGGCACCCCAACGGGCACCTGGCGTACGGGCAGCGATCGCGCCCTCGGTCGCCTGCGCTCAGAGCTCGATTACCTCACCATTGAAGAAATTACCGAGCGGGGGCTGCACGAATTTCTCGACGACCTGCAAAATCGGCTGAACGAAGTGGGAGCAAACATCTTCTCCGACTTTTTTGCCCTAGAGCCGGTGTAGCTGGCCTAGCGCAGCAGCACCAGCACCAGGCTCAGCAGTAGCAGCCCGATCAAACCTACCCAACCGCGATGGTTGCCCAGCCAAACGCTCACCTGCCGAGCGATCGAGGGCTGGGGCAGAGCTAGCTCCTCCTTAACGGCGGTGGAGCGATAGAGGGTGCAGGTCTTGGCGTCGGGCCGCTGGGGAAAGTTGCAGGTGTCGTCGGCGTCATAGACGCAGGTGGCGCACAGGGCCTCATCGCCCTCGGTGCGGTGCAGCGGCATCCCCGGATGCCCGTGGGCTTTGAGCAGGAGCTGACAACGGGGGCACTGAATGGTCGTCGATTCGATAGTGGCCTGACAGCGGGGGCACGAGAGCATAACAGCGGGCACGGCGTCATGCCGTCAACAACTATGGCCGTATGCTAGCGCAGCCCCAGACCCCCAAGCTGGCGAAACAGCCGATACCCAGCCCGCACCCAGTCCAGCAAAACGTAGGGCACCCGCAGGCCCAGGGGCAGAAACAAGGGGCGATAAATCCACCAGTAGGCCCGCTTGACATCCTGCCAGGCTCGGTCAGGCTTGGCATTTAAAAAGTCAGAGACATCCACCACCAGGCCCCGCCCCTCGTGCTGCATCACGTTGCGCCCGTGGACATCGTGGGGAAACAGGCCTCGACTGCGCACGTAGTCGAGGGCGGCATCAATATCGTGAATCACCTGGGGCGGAATGGCGATGCCCTTGTGTAGACAGTCGTACAAAGTCACCCCCGATAGGCGTTTGAGCAGCAAAAACGGGGCTTCGCTAAAGTAGCACCGCGAAAACGCCGGATGATCGTCCAGCCGTCGGTAGACCTCGACTTCGGCTTCAATACCCGGTCGGCCAGGCGCGTAGACCTTCACCACCTGGTCAGGATAGTCGGGGTGCAGAAAAACGGCGGCGTAGTTGCCTGCCCCCAGACACCGCCAGGGGGAGGGCACTCGGTGCACCACAACCGGATCGTGGGGGGCAACGCTTTCGAGCTTTAATTCGGGCAGCAGATCCTGGCGAACGCACTGCGAAAGGGCCTGAATACTGTCCAGCATGAGATTAAATAAATTTGCTTCCGTTGCCAGTTTCTACGTTTGCCAGCATAGCAAGCGGATCGGGCGGCTTGCTGAGCCGGGCGGCAGCCATTGGCAGGTGAGCCATGGGAAGCCTGACCGAGCGATTCGCGAAGCGTATAGCCTTCGGCATCCCAGAAACGGGAAGCGACACGGGACGAGTATCTCCCAGAGAAACAATTCCCCTAAACTTGCCCCGCCCAGCTTGAGTAAACCACCGGACTGCTTGGCCCTAGGGTGACGGATACCGCCGCACCTGGTACTCGCGGGCGTCGATCATGCGGTAAGAGAAGTCTACGGCCTCGTCAAACCGCCGCTCGACGGCATCTAGATCCGCTTGGGGAATTGCTTTCCACTGCTCGCGCGTTTGCCAGCGCACGACATAGACCACCTGATCGAGCAGGTCGGGCGAAATCCACACCTCCTTGGAGATAAAGCCAGGGTACTGGCTCAGAACCGCCGTCCAGATGTCGTTGTCGAGGCGAATAAAGGTTTCACGATGGTCGGGGTCCACCGCAAAGGTCAGCCATTCAATCACCATCAGGATGTTTCCTCAGTGAGACGCGCAATCTGTTCTTCAAAGTAGGCCTGCTGGGTACCGAGCACCCGCGCCAGCACCAACCCCTCGCGGTAGGCGGCCAGGGCCGAGGGGGTAGCCCCTAGCTGCTCATGCACCTGGCCCAGCTGGTCGTAGGCGGCCATCAAGCCGTAGGCGCTGTGGGCCTGCTGTTCTACCACCAGCAGCTGTTCATAGAGGTAGCCAACGTCGGCCCAGCGGCCTAGGGTTTTGTAAATTTCGGCCAGGTCGTGGATGGCGATCGCGGCGACCTCGAGCTGCTGCTGCTCGATCGCATTGGTATAGGCAATCTGGTACTGGCGGGAGGCGGTGTCGAGATCGCCCAGGGTGCGGTAGTTGTTGGCCACCCGGTGCTGAAGGGGCGCAATTTGCGGCCAGAGGGTTTCGTCGCCTTGGTAAAGGGTGAGCAGGCGCTGCTGTAGGGCGATCGCCCCCACAAACTCCTGGGCCTGCTCCAGATTTTCGGCCTGGAGCCCCAGGTAGCGAATTTCGTCCTCGCGGCTGCCATCAGCCTGGGCCAGTGCCACCAGCTCACCGTAGACCTGGGCTGCCTCAGGAAAGTAAAACCAGTCGGCTCGCAGCGTCGCCAGGGCATTGAGCTGGCGGCGGTGCTCAGCGCCATTGCCCCCGAGCAGGGCGGCATCGGCCAGGTCGCGACGAATTTCGGCGGCGGCATCGACAGCCCCCAGCACCTCGTAGGTGGTGGCCATGCCCTCTAGGCGATCGCTGTCCTCCGGCAGCGCTAGGTCAGTGCGAATTTCGTCGAGGCGCACCGCATAGAGCTGAAGGTCGGGGGTGGCGTTGCGATCGCGCAGCACCTGCCCCACTCGGCCAATGGCGGCCAGTTCTGCCTCAATGCCCAGCAGGCGGCGCAGGCGAATCTCCCGCCGCCAGAGCAGGCGGGCTGCTTCTAGCTCCCCCGCTTCGTCAAGGGCAGTGGCCTCCAGGGCTAGCTGGTCGAGTTCTTGCTCTAGGGCATAGAGCTCTAGCGGGCTGAGGGGGCGAGGCACCGTCGGCCTCGGCGGCAGCAGCGGGTCGAGGGGGTTGTCTTGCAGCGGGTCGGCCAAAAAGGGAAATCGAATTTCTGGGCGCAGCGCCTGGGCCAGCGCCAGCGGGGTGGAGCTAAGGGTGAGGGCGATCGCCAAGGAGAAAGCGCCCGCTAAACGACGGAGCCTTCTCTGGGTCGGCAGATAACCAGTCGGCAGAAGATGAGGTGCAAAAAACTGACGGGGCAACGGTTTTTCCCAAGCTGCTCACCCATCATAAACGCCGTCAACCGCCTAATGTGACAACCCCGTAACATCTCTGGGAGGCTCACCATAGAGGGAGCCGCCATCCTGTAATCTGAAGATTCGGTGGCGGTTAAACCGCCCTACTCATAGCGCTGCTTAACCTGCGCAAGACAGGTCTCCTCGGTCTGCGTGATCGGGGTCGCTGTTTAGCTCACAACCGCCTAGGCTAATCCCCCCCAGGACTGTCCTGATGTGAATGGCGGTTGTCGTAGCGCCATTACTGACCCTTTGCAAGCTTGTTTCAGACTATGCAATCCACCGCATCCCCCACCGTTTCGACTTCCCGGCGCACCGTTCGCATCGTGTCTCGCAAGAGCCAGCTGGCGCTGATTCAAACCCACTGGGTGCGGGATGAGTTGCAGCGACATTTCCCCGAGCTGGATTTTGACATCGTCACTATGGAGACTCAGGGCGATAAGGTGCTCGACGTGTCGCTCTCCAAAATTGGCGACAAGGGCCTGTTCACCCAAGAGCTGGAAGATACCATGCTGCGGGGCGACAGCGACTTTGCGGTGCATTCCCTCAAAGACCTGCCCACCCGCCTGCCCGAGGGGCTGATGCTGGGCTGCGTTACCCACCGCGAAGACCCCGCTGACGCGCTGGTGGTGCACGAAAAGAATAAGGACAAGACCCTGGCTACCCTGCCCGAGGGCGCAGTGATTGGCACCTCCTCCCTGCGGCGGCTGGCCCAGCTGCGCCACCACTACCCCCACCTCACCTTTAAAGATATTCGCGGCAACCTCAACACCCGCCTGCGCAAGCTCGACGAGGGCGGCTACGACGGCATCATTCTGGCGGTGGCCGGTCTACAGCGCATGGATATGGGCGATCGCATCCACGAAATTCTCCCCGCCGAGATCTCTCTCCACGCCGTGGGGCAGGGGGCTCTGGGCATTGAGTGTCGCACCGGCGACGAGGAAATCCTCAAGCTGCTGAGCGTGCTCTCCCATGGCCCCACCACCGCTCGCTGCCTGGCCGAACGCGCCTTTTTGCGCGAGCTGGAGGGGGGCTGCCAGGTGCCCATCGGTGTCAACACCGAGCTGGAGGGCGATACCCTTACCCTCACCGGTCTGGTGGCTAGCCTCGACGGCCAGCGGGTGATTAAAAACGTCGTGCAGGGGCCAGCGGCTGAGGCAGAAGCCCTGGGCGAACAGCTAGCTCAGCACCTGCGGGCCGAGGGTGCCCAGACCATTCTGGATGAGATCAACGCCACCAACCGCTCCTAGGGCGAACGGCAATGGCCCCGAGGGCCACTGTCGCGGTTGACCTACTCGCCCTGGAGCGGGTAGGTCGAAGATTAGTGGAATTGTGTCAGCTTCAGGTTTCCGGAGGGCCAATTTGAAAAGCGGCCCCATTTACCCACCTGAACTAAAGAAAAGCCTAAAATCTCCGAAAGTCGTCTCTGCATCTGGCCAAAGAGATAAATCATCGGTCACAATAAGCTCAAGATTGGCCGGATGCGTGTGGCCCCGACTCGTCTTCCTCCCGTGCCCAGGCTGGTATTAACACGATGTCAATTTCCCCTTTTCCCTGGCTACTGTCTCTGGCGCAACCCTCGATTTTAGCCTTTGTTCCCTTTGCGCTAGCTGCTATGGCTGCTGAGGTAACCCTGGCCGCCACCCCGCTGACCGAGTTTGAAGACAGTCCTAAGGTCGTCATCGACGAAGCCTGGCAAATCATCCATCGCGAGTACGTAGACGACAGCTTTAACCAGGTCGATTGGCAGGCTCTGCGCCAAGACCTGCTGGGGCGAGAATACTCTTCCCAAGATGCTGCCTACGGGGCTCTGCGGGCCGCGCTACAGCGACTCGATGACCCCTATACGCGGTTTCTCTCACCGGCAGAATATGCTGACCTCACCGACCAGACCTCGGGGGAGGTGTCGGGTATTGGGGTGCGGCTAGAGCGCAACAATCAGACTGGGGTGATGCTGGTAACAGGGGTTGCCTCTGGCTCCCCGGCTGAGATGTCGGGGATTGTGGTGGGCGATCGCATTTTGCTGGTCGATGGCCAGAGCACCGAGCGACTCACCCCCGAGGGCGTGCTGCAACAGCTGCGGGGCAACGAGGGCTCCCAGGTAACCCTCACGGTTTCTCGCGATGGCGGTGCCCCCCGCACGGTGATTCTCACCCGCGCCCGCATGGACTTGCCCACCGTTGAATACTCCCAAAAAACCGTTGGCGGTCGCCCCATTGGCTACATTCGGTTGATTGAGTTCAACGCCAACGCCGCCCCCCAGATGGCCAACGCCATTCGCAGTCTCACCGAATCTGGGGTCGAAGGGTTTGTGCTCGACCTGCGCGGCAACCCCGGCGGTCTGTTGATGGCCAGCGTTGACATCAGCCGCATGTGGCTCCAGCACGGCCAAATTGTGCGCACCCTCGATCGCGGCGGCAACGACGAAGCGATCTCGGCCAATCGTACCGCCCTGACAGATCTACCGCTGACGGTTCTAGTCGATAGCCGCTCGGCCAGCTCCAGCGAAATCTTAACCGGAGCCCTGCGCGACAACGATCGCGCCACGGTCGTGGGCAATACCACCTACGGCAAAGCCCTGGTACAGTCGCTCCACGGCCTCACCGATGGCTCTGGTCTGACTGTGACCGTGGCCCACTACTACACGCCCGATGGCACCGACATCAGCAGCCGGGGCATTACCCCCGATGTGGAGGTGAGCTTGAGCGATCGCCAGCGCCGCGAGCTGTTTAGCAACCCGGCTCTGCTCGGCACCGATGCCGACACTCAATACCTCCGCGCCGCCGAGGTTCTAGAGCAAACCATTCTCGCCAGCCAGTCGCGTCCTACCGATGGTGCTAGCCGTTTGGGCCGCATTGACCCGGCTGAGTAACGGCCAATCTGACTGCCTAGGGAGGGAGGGTGCCGAAGTTGTGCCCTCCCGCTTTTACATTGGAGCTGGACGGCTTAGAGGCGTCCGGCGTAGGCGGCCACCGGCTCTTTAATAAAGCGAATGTAGAGGTGCTTAAAGGTAGACTTCACCACTCGGGGCATGCCAAAGTCGATGGGCACGAGTTCGGCGGGCAGCTGCCAGTCGGCCACTGCCAGGTCAGCGGGGGTAAGCAGCGGGAAGGCGATTTCCTCCCAATCGGGGCAGACTCCCAGCCGCATTGATTGGGCCACCGTAGGGATCGCTAGGGGATCGACCCCAAGCACGGCAACCATGGCGCGATCGAGGGCGAAGACATTAGTTGACGCCCCTAGCACGCCCAAATCTTTGGGTTCCCCACCGCTGGGGCCGTTGCCCTCGTGGCCAACGATGCCATCCACAATGGTCAGCTCAGGGGCGATCAGCCGCGCCGTTTCTACCAGCATGGTGCCAAAGCGCTGCACGTCTTTGCCTGCCTCCATGTGCCACCAGGCCTTCATCTTGCCGGGTACGCAGCCAAACAGGTTTTTGACCCCCAACGTGAGGGTGAGCTGTACGTGGGACTTAACTTTAGGCAGGTTGATCACCACGTCGGCCTCCATGACTTCTTTAGAGAGGCGCAGGTGGTCAAACTCAGGGTTGTCGGTGGGGTAGCGATCGCCGTGCAGCTCCACAATTGGCAGGCCGAGTTCCTGGGCCAGGGGCAGCAAGCCGTTGGCCTTGGCCACCCCCCGGGCGCTGCCAAAGGCGGGGCTGTCGCCCAAAAAGGGCTGACCGCCAGCGGCCATTACCTGCTGGGCTACGGCGTAGATCAGCTCGGGCCGGGTCGTGCATTCTTTCGTGGGGCGAGCGCCAGTCAGCAGGTTGGGCTTGAGGAGGACGCGATCGCCCCGCTTCACAAAGGCCCCCATGCCGCCCAGTGGCGCGAGGAGCTGGGTGAGCGATCGCTCCAGTTCAGCCCTATGGTAAGACTGGGCGCGAATCAAACTGACTGGCACCACCATGGCACTCTCCCGCAATAAATGGTCTGATTGGAGAATAACGCGGAACCCAATTGCCCCGCATCTGCCCAACCTTTTCGGGAGGACTCTCAATGCTCAGCCTATGGGCCAAAACCAGCGGCACCTGGATCAACGTCGCCACCATTCTACTGGGCACCACCCTGGGGCTGATGCTGCGCAGTCGTCTACCCAAGTCAATGCAGCAGATTATCACCCAGGCCGTGGGGCTGATGACCCTGGTGATTGGCGTATCGATGGCCAGCGGCCTGTCTGACATCGACGCTGGCCCCATTGACGGCATCATTCTGGCGCTGCTGGTGATGGTGGCCGGAGGGCTGCTGGGCGAATGGTGGCAGATCGAAAAGCGCCTCTCGGTGTTGGGCGATTGGCTCAAGGCCAGGGTGCGCGGCGGGGGCCGCTTTACCGAGGGGTTTGTGGCGGCCAGCCTGCTGTTTTGCATTGGCCCTATGGCCATTGTGGGCAGCCTCAACAACGGCCTGTCGGGCGACAATGCCCTGCTCACGCTCAAGTCCACGATGGATGGGTTGGCGGCGATCGCCCTGACCGGCACCTACGGCATTGGCGTCGGTTTTTCAGCCCTGAGTGTCCTGATTGTGCAGGGGGCGCTGTCGCTGCTGGCCAGTCTGTCGGGGGCCATTCTCACAGACCCGACCACGAGTCCTCAAGTTTTGCTGATTACCGGCACTGGCGGACTAATGATTTTGGGCATTGGCCTCAACCTGCTCGAAATCGCCCAGGTGCGGGTGGCCTCGTTTTTGCCAGCGCTGCTGCTGTGCCCCGTGGCGATCGCCCTGGCCCAGCGCCTTTAGCAACCTGCCTTTGCATGAATCGGCTCCTATAACAATGCCGGGCTGTATTTGTACAACCCGGCATGCTAGATCAATCCATAGGATTTTAATGCGGATGGCGAGACTCGAACTCGCACAGCGTAAGCCACACGCCCCTCAAGCGTGCGTGTCTACCGATTCCACCACATCCGCTGGTGTGTGAACGGTGCCAACCGGGCGCAACTGAGGGAAAACCGTCGCCCAAGCACCAGCTCAGATATATAAGAGTAAACCATAATGACCCCCTTGTCAGAACCCATCACCAGCAATTTTTGTTGCCCTAGCCCCGTGATAGAATCAGCGACCGTCATCGTCGTATGATGCTGATGATGGTCGGTTGCGGCAGTGGGCTGGGGTTGTCTAGCTGAGCTGCGCCCCAAACTTCAATGGTCTGTTGCTATTTGCCCTACGTACATGCGCTTTTCTAAAATTTTGATTGCTAATCGGGGAGAAATTGCGCTGCGCATCCTCCGTACCTGCGAAGAAATGGGCATAGCCACCGTTGCGGTTCACTCCACCGTCGATCGCCACGCCCTCCACGTGCAGCTGGCCGACGAAGCGGTCTGCATTGGTGAAGCCCCCAGCCAAAAAAGCTACCTCAATATTCCCAACATTATTGCTGCCGCCCTCACCCGCAACGCCAGCGCCATTCACCCTGGCTACGGCTTTCTGGCCGAAAACGCCCGCTTTGCCGAAATCTGCGCTGACCACCAGATTGTCTTTGTCGGCCCCTCACCCGACTCGATTCGCCGGATGGGCGACAAATCGACGGCAAAAGACACCATGCAAAAGGTGGGAGTGCCCACGGTGCCCGGCAGCGGCGGCCTGCTCACCGACGAAGCCGAAGCCTATGCCACCGCCAGCGAAATTGGCTACCCGGTAATGATTAAGGCCACCGCTGGGGGCGGCGGGCGCGGCATGCGCCTGGTCAACAACGAGTCTGAGCTGGTCAAGGCTTTTATGGCGGCCCAGGGGGAGGCCCAGGCCGCCTTTGGTAACTCCGGCGTATACATGGAAAAGTTTATCGATCGCCCCCGCCACATCGAGTTTCAGATTTTGGCAGACAGCTATGGCAACGTGGTGCACCTGGGCGAGCGCGACTGCTCAATTCAGCGGCGGCACCAAAAGCTGCTCGAAGAAGCCCCCAGCCCTCGTCTTACGACAGATCAGCGCGAAAAAATGGGGGCGGCGGCGGTGCTGGCGGCCCAGTCGATCAACTATGTAGGCGCGGGCACCGTCGAGTTTCTGGTCGATAGCCAGGGCAACTTCTACTTTATGGAGATGAATACCCGCATTCAGGTGGAGCACCCCGTCACCGAGATGATTACTGGTATTGACCTGATTGCTGCCCAGCTCACCATTGCCCAGGGCGAGAAGCTGCCCTTTACCCAGTCAGAGATTCAGATTCGCGGCCATGCGATCGAGTGCCGCATCAACGCCGAAGACCCCGACCACAACTTTCGCCCCAACCCCGGTCGCATCAGCGGCTACCTGGCCCCTGGCGGCATGGGCGTACGCATGGATTCCCACGTCTACACCGACTACGAAATTCCGCCCTACTACGATTCGCTGGTGGGCAAGCTGATTGTCTGGGGACCAGACCGCCCTACCGCCATTCGCCGCATGCGCCGCGCCCTGAGGGAGTGCGCCATCACCGGCCTGCCCACAACTATTGGTTTTCACCAAAAGGTGCTAGAGAATGCCAACTTCCTCAGCGGCGATGTCTATACCAACTTTGTCGCCGAGATGATGGCGATTAAGTAGCCCAAGCTGGGACACCTGTAGGGTGTGTTAGGCGACCACGACCCTGGGCGATGCTGCCCAACTTGAGTTCCGCCGTAACGCACCGCTAATCAAATGTAGATAGCCTCTACAAAACTGCCCTATTTCATGGTGGGTTAGAGTTCTGTGTGCCGAAATTGTGGTGGGTTACGGCCAGCCTAAAGGCCAAGGGAAATAGCCAGAGCTTGGCGCGGCCTAACCCACCCTACGGTTAGCTGGTGAGGATCTAAGGTGGCCTAACCGAGCATTCTTAACAAACCCTGCTGGCCGACGAGGATTTCTCGCAATAGAGTGACGATACCCACCCAAATGACCGGGGCAATATCGACGCCGCCGATGGGGGGGACTAGCTTGCGCATGGGCACCAGCAAGGGCTCCGTGGGCCAAGCAATTAGCGAAAAGGGCAGCTTAGATAGGTCGGCCTGGGGATACCAGGTGAGCACAATGCGAAAAATAAACAGCAGGGTCATGAGGCCCAGTAGCAGGCCCACGCCTATATTCAGCATCTGTGTGGCGGCCATGGGATTCTCTCCAAAATACGCTGTTGCCGTAGATGTCATTCTAAAGCCTTCCTCGGCTGATTCTCTACGCCCTGCTGGTGGCTGAGGCTGACGCCGTTAGAAAAAGCATCGCACTAGGCAGAGCTTTAGTGGAGGCGAGCGTGGTTGGGCAATAATGATCAATAATGATCAGTAACAATTCGGTTTCAATCGTTAATCAGGATCAAAAGATATGACATCGTCTTTAGCCAACTTCTTGCTGAGCCTGCTGGCTGGTGCCGTGATTATCGTCGTCCCCGCCACGATTTTTCTCGTGTTTGTTAGCCAGCGCGACAAAATTCAGCGCCAGTAGCTTCAAAGGGCTGTGCCCGCTGGCCTAGGTCGGGGGGCACAACCTGGTAGTCTTGCGGTCGGGAACCCTTTGGGTGTTCCCGATTTTTTCGTTAAGTCGGCTAGAATTAACGTGTTCGGTTGGCAGAGGCGATCGCCTAAGAGGAATTTGCCGTGAATTTTGGTACCCCCGTCCCCCTGCTGCTGGGCATCTTTATGGTGATCTGCGGCGTGGCGCTGTTCTTCTTAGACCGGCTCAAGCCCGGCTATGAGCGCGACTCTGACAAGGTCTACGCCATTCTTTTCCTGATCTCAGGCGTGTTTTTGCTGGGCAACCTGACGATGGATATCATTCCCTCCTTTCAGCAAATGCTGATGGTGGGCATGCTGGTGTCGCTGATGATTCAGAACATCAACTCCAGAACGCCGCTGGTTAGAACGGGCTTTCCGGGCGATGGCGGCGATTTTGGCGGCGGTGGCGGCTATCGCCCGCCCCGAGGCAGCCGCCCCCCAGCCTACGCACCTGACAACCGTGCTAACCTCCGAGCCGAGCTAGACCGCCGCGACTACGGCCCTGCCGACCCCTACAATCGCCCTCGACCTATGCTTGAAGGGCGCGGTGAACCGACCGGGCGGCCTCCCTATACCCCCGACGTTTACGGTGATGGTCGCCCGATGCGCCGCGAAGATATTCCGATGGATCGACCTGGAGATCGCTCGATGGATCGACCAGTGGACGGTCGGCCAATGGATCGACCGATGGGCGATCGCCCTCTAGATGGCCCCGATGGCCAGCCCTACTACGACAACAACCCTCGCCCCGGCGACGATCGCGTCCGCCGTCGCCGCCCCCCCAAGAGCCGCAGCGAGTACAACGATCGCTACCGCATTGACCCCGGCCCGCAGCCGCCTCGACCCGATTATCGCCCCGATCGCGACCAGCTATAGGCGGGGTTAACTCCTCTAACCCTTCGCTCATGCTCTGGCCTCGTCTCGGTGATTGCTTTGTCGTCTTTGCCCGTTGATTTCGATACCGCCACCATTGCTGGTACTGCGCTGTGGGCGATCGCGCTGTACTGGGGCTTTTCTCCCATGGCCGATCGAGTGATTTTGGCATTTGAAGGCTGGCTGGGCGAAGACTCTCCGGCGGCATCGCTGCTGAGTGTCTTGCCGTTTTTGGCGGTGGGTGGTTTAGCTCATTACGGTCTTACGCTATCGCTGGGTGGCAGCTGGGCGGTTAGCCTGGGGGTGCTGGCTGCAATGGGCTGCGGCGTGTACGAACTAGGCCGCCGAGACGGTCAGGCCTCCGAATAGAGCTACGGTTGATCCGCTTCGCAGCAATTGTGAGAGTTACCTCCTTGGCCGTAGGCTACGGTTTTTCTGCATATTCTTCAAAAATTTACGTTGGTGATGTTTTGATGCGATCGCGTCTTCATAGAGCTGATCGGACGGAACTAACGTTGACTCTAGAAAGTCAGCTAAGCAAACGGTGCGGAGCATCTACCGCAGGATGCATTGTCCTAAAAAGATTTCTAAGAGAACAATTCCTAAATTTATGAGTGACTCTAGCTCTGCCCCTGAGAAGAACGGCTTTAAATCACTGCTGATCAAAGGGCTGGTCAGTGGTGTTGCTTTGGCTGGCACAACTGCGATTCCCATCGTAGTGCAGCGTTCTCTGCAAGCCCCCCCTGTCTCACCTGCGACGGTTCCAGTGTCTCCAGCCCAGCTCTCGCCACTGCCCGGTTCGTCTCAGGCAGACTCTGCTGCACCTTCAGTTTCAGTTGTCGATGAAGATGAACAAGGGGATGAGGCTGACGAGAAAGGCAAAAAGAAGCGTGATGACGACTAGAACCCCATCGCTGTCGAGACACCCGCTGAAGCGTCGATAGCAAGTTGGCCGCAATCGTGAGGTAGTTGCGGTATAGAACCAGGCAGCGCCAATAAAAGCTGTTTATGGCAAATTTTATCCCAGGTGAAGCGACTGTTCTTTGCCTGTTGGCCATGCAACTGTCGTTAAATGAGGTTAAAAAACTCAGGCTTTGGTTCTTTCCCCTGGATGATGAATCTAGAGTTAAACAGCGGGATTAGGATATTGCCATTCTATGAAACCTAAGCAATTTATCCTTTTAGGGCCTCCTGGGGTGGGGGTTGACGCGCAGGCGATCGCATTAGCCGAGCGCTGGCAGGTACCTCACGTTTCTATGGGCGAGCTGGTTCGAGGGGCGATCGCCGCCGAGACGGCGATCGGCGTTGAAGCACGTCCCTACGTGGATGCGGGCGAGCTGATTCCCGATGGGTTGGCCATGAAGTTGATCCGCAAGCGGTTTGAGCAGCCCGATACTATGCTCAAAGGCTGGGTTTTGGATGGGTTTCCGCGATCGCTGGCTCAAGCCCAGGCGTTCGATGAGTGGTGGGCAGCGGTGGGGCAACCGCCAGCGACGGTGGCCTACCTCAAAGCGCCGCCTGAGTTTTTAATCATTCGCCTCTTAAACGAAAGTAGCGAAAAGCCGCCAATTTCCGCTATTCGAGAGCGTTTAGAGGGCTTTCAGCGGTCGTTAGAGCCGTTGCTTGAGAACTATCAGCAGCGATCGCAGCTTGCCACTATTAATGCCAGCCTGTCGTTTGCGGAGGTGACCAGTGCTTTGGCTCAGCTCGGCCAAGAAGACACGGGTGCCGCTAAACTAATTCGCGATGAGGCAGAACTCGATGCGCTGTTGGCCAGCGAACCGTTGCTGGTAGTCGATTGCATGGCGTCTTGGTGTGGCTCTTGCAAGCAGGTGACGCCTGCGATCGATAAACTGGCTGAAACTTATGGCGATTCGGTCATGGTGAGAAAGATCGACTTTGATGCCAATCGGCAGATCACCAAGCGATTTGAGCTAAAGGGAATCCCTGCGGTAATGTTTTTTAAGAACGGCGAACGGCTAGAGACCCTAACCGGCGTCAAGGCTTACCAGGAATACAACGCGGCGGTAACTCGTTTGTTGGACTGAAGCCACTTACACAAAGTCCTATGTCTCCTAATAAAGATGTTGGTGCTTATCGATGGCCTTTCAAAGAACTGTCTTTATATAATCCGGCTTACTCGATCATCAAACCAAGGATCTAATGTTCCTAGCGCACGTGTTAAACGTAAACGAGCCATATGAGCCGACATTGGATGCCCTTGGGGGATTCTTATAAAGCTATCGTCCGAGATACTGACCTTAAACACTCGTTGCGCGCTTTGCGCTAATGGTTTATTTCTCTCTTCCAATCGATCAACGTAACCGTCAGAGTGCGTAAACGCTAGCCTGATTATCCAAAGCGCTTTCCAAATTTCTGCTGGATGTTCGGTTGGCAAATCACCCGCTTTACCATCTTCAATACCTGCATCAGGTTGTAAATTCTGGAAAATTTCCATCCGATTCTTATTGGTAGTTTTTTTGCTGAAGGGCTGCAATATCCTTTGATCTATTTCTGATTCAAGTTCCGAGACAATATGAATATCAACAGATGCCATTAGACGACTCATGAGTCGTTCTGCTCGTAAAGATGAACGACTATATCCAAAGTCATCATGCCAATCGTGAAAGCGACTGAGGAACTGGCACAAGTCTTCTGTCTCTGACCATCTCTCTATAGATTCAGGCCACTTCTCCACTTCATTGGACATTCTGATATTGCCTAAAGAACTGAAGTATGAACGGTAGTAAGCAAGTAAGCCGAATAAAGCATAGTTTTGAAGAGGCATTCAAAGGCAGAAGCCAGCTAACACCTCATGGCAGCGGACGGATGAACGCCCCTTGTGAAGATGCAAGGTTTGTCGCTGGCGCTGCATTTCATTATCATGCCAATTCTCGATGGCGAAAACAGTCTACGGTGTGGTCGTTGACCATGCCCGCCGCCTGCATGTAGGCATAGCAAATGGTGGTGCCGACAAACTTAAAGCCACGCTGCTTGAGATCTTTGCTCATGGCATCGGAGGCGGCGGTGCGAGTCGGGGCATCAGCTAAGGTTGACCAAGCGTTCTGCACGGTTTCGCCATCGACAAATTGCCAGATGTAGCGATCGAAGCTGCCGAAGGTTTCTTGCACCTTGAGGAACGCCTGGGCGTTGAGGGTGGCGGCGGCAATTTTGAGCCGGTTGCGCACAATGCCCGCGTTTTGCAAAAGCTCTTGGTGCTTGGTCTCGTCGTAGCCAGCGACGACCTGAGGGTCAAAGCCATCAAAGGCGGCGCGGAAGTTTTCGCGCTTGCGCAGAATGGTGATCCAGCTCAGTCCAGCCTGGAAGCCATCGAGAATAATGAACTCGAAGTGCTTGCGATCGCAGTGCAACGGTACCCCCCACTCGGTGTCGTGGTAGGCAATCTCGATAGGGTCGGCATGAACCCAGCCGCAGCGGGGTAGGGCATCGGGGGTGGGGGGCATGGGCTATGGCGGAAAATGATCAATGCAATTGTACTGGTTTGGGCGGCGCGATGGTCAAAGATTGGCTGGGGCCATACTTCCTTCTCTAAACAATCCCAACCCTGAGCGCCATGACTTCAGATTCATCGCTAGTATGGAAAATGTCCTAGCGTTCAGAGAGCACCCATGTCTACCGCTGCGCCCCCCATCCAGCCCCAGGCCATGGATGACATCAAACACGGTCTGCCCGTCACCATCATCACCGGCTTTTTGGGCAGCGGCAAAACCACACTGCTCAACCACATTTTGGCCAACCAGGAAGGGCTCAAAACCGCCGTGCTGGTGAACGAGTTTGGCGAAATCGGCATCGACAACGACCTGCTGATCGCCACCGAGAACAGCGATGACACGATGGTCGAACTCAGCAACGGCTGCATCTGCTGCACCATCAACAACGACCTGATGGAAGCGGTGTATAAAGTGCTGGAGCGCCAGGACAAAATTGATTACTTAGTAGTAGAAACCACGGGGCTAGCCGACCCCCTGCCCATTGCCCTCACTTTCTTGGGCACCGAGCTGCGCGACCTGACCCGGCTCGACTCGATCGTCACCGTGGTGGATGCCGAAAACTACAGCCTGGATCTCTTCAACAGCCAGGCGGCCCACAATCAAATTGCCTACGGCGACATTATCTTGCTCAACAAAGCCGACTTGGTCGATGATGCCGATCTCGATCTGCTGGAGGTCAAGATTCGCGATGTCAAAGAGGGGGCCAGAATTCTGCGCACCACTAAGTCACAGGTGCCTCTGCCGCTGATTCTCAGCGTGGGGCTGTTTGAGTCAGACAAATACTTTGGCGGCGAAAGCACTGAGGCCGAGCATGACCACGACCATCACGGGCATGATCACCACGACCACGAGGCCCACGATCATGCCAATTGCGATCATGACCACGGCCACTGTGAGCACGACCACGACGATCACGGCCATGCCCACGATCATGCTCATCACCACTCTGACCACTTGGCCATCGATGGGTTCACGTCGCTGTCGTTTGCCAGCGATCGCCCCTTTGCCATTCGCAAGTTTCAGCACTTTCTCGACAACCTGCTGCCTGAGTCGGTGTTTCGAGCCAAAGGCATTCTCTGGTTTGACGAAAGCCCCAAGCGCCACATCTTTCACCTCAGCGGCAAGCGCTTTTCCCTAGACGACGACCAGTGGAAGGGCGAACCCAAGAATCAGCTGGTGCTGATTGGCCAGGGGCTCGACCACGACACCCTGCGCGAACAGCTCAACGCCTGCCTAGGGATTCCTTCGCCGAAGCGGGGTCAGGGGTTTGGTAAATAGAGGAAAATACAGCCTATGAAGCGTCGAGAGTTTAACAATCTGCTGGCGCTGGGGCTGCTGGCTAGCTCGCTGCCGGTGGCGATCGCAGCCTGCCAGTCTGACTCACCCTCTGAAGCCGGGGCGGGAGCCGATGGCGGGTTTGTTCCCCTGGGTACGGTCGCTGACCTCGATGCCCAGGGCAGTCTAGCCAATGAGAAGTTGCAGGGTAAAAACGTGGCGGTCATCCGCGACCCCAACGCTCCAGATTCATTGATTGCTGTGAGTGCGGTCTGCACCCACGCAGGCTGTACTGTAGCCTGGAATGGCGATCAAAACCTGTTTGCTTGCCCTTGTCACGCCAGCAACTTCAACCCAGACGGCACCGTTGACTCTGGCCCAGCGCGGGAGCCTCTGGAGACCTTTGAGGCCAAAGTTGAAGGCGATCAGGTACTGGTTAAGGTTTAGGTCGTTTGGGTGAGGGTTCAGCCACAATTTAAACCCTGCCCCTCTTTTTCCGTTGCCTCGTTCCCCGTCAGCAGGAGGCTTAGGCTATGACCGACAAAGGAGCGCAACTGCATATCGACTGCCTCGCCTGCCAGATCTTGGCGGGCGCACAGTCGGTGCCCGGTGGCATCATTGCTGAGAACCCCTGGTGGGTGGCTGACCACTGCGTTGGCCCCTACGGACTGGGGTCGGTGGTGGTCAAAACCCGCACCCACCGCGAAAACCTGTGGGAGCTGTCGGTGGCTGAGTCGGCCTCGATGGGGCCGTTTTTGCAGCAGATGTCAGAGGCGATCGCGCTAGCCATGGCCGCCGAGCGGGTCTACGTTAGCCTCTGGGTTGACCAGCCGCCTTACCACGTTCACTTTGTGCTGCAACCCCGCTATCCTGACGGTCACCACCCCGAAGAACTGGGGCTTAAGGGGCTGGAGCTACAGGTGTTTCGCACCCTGGGCAAGCCCCCCAGCGAGGCAGAGATGGCTGAGGCCGCCGATCGCATTCGCACCGTGTGGCAGCAAAAATTTGCCCCACAGGCTTCGGTCGAATGCGAGTCGTAGTGCAGCGGGTGACGGCTTCCAGCGTTACCGTAGATGGTGAAATTGTCGGCGAAATCGGGCGGGGGCTGAACCTGCTGGTGGGCATTGCCCCCACCGACACCGCCGCCGAATTGAACTGGATGGCGCAGAAATGCTTGGCTTTACGGCTGTTTCCGTCACCGGGTAGCGATGGTCAAAGACCGGCCCAGGAGGGCCATCGCTGGGATCTCTCCGTTCAAGAGATTCAGGGCGAAATTTTGGTGGTGAGTCAGTTCACCCTCTACGGCGACTGCCGCAAGGGACGGCGGCCTTCCTTTGATGGGGCAGCACCGCCAGCCCAGGCTGAAACGCTGTACAACGACTTTGTGATTCTGCTGCGAGAAAGCGGGGTGCGAGTCGAAACCGGCAAGTTTGGCGCAATGATGCAGGTCGAAATCCACAACGATGGCCTAGTAACGCTGCTGCTGGAGCGAGAAGCCCCAACCTAGTCGGCAGTGCCCACCGTCGTTCTTCACTCTTCGTATCTTCGTTCTTTTGTACGCTAACGCCCTAGCTGGCCGCCGCGATCGCCGCCGTATCCGGCAGCACCATGCGGTAGCCCATGCCTCGCACGGTTTCGATAGAGCTGCTGCCCAGCTTTTTGCGCAGATAGCCCACATACACATCGACAATGTTAGAGCCGGGGTCGTAGTCGTAGCCCCAGGCTAGATCGAGCAGCTGCTCGCGGCTGAGTACCTGCCCGGCGTGGCGCATAAAGGTTTCGGTGAGAATAAATTCGCGCGCCGACAGCTCTATGGGTTGCCCACTCACCTGTACCTGGCGAGTCATTAAATCGAGGACTACAGGGCCGACGGTGAGGGTGGTTTTGGCAGATTCGGTGGGGGCTTGGGCCGATCGCAGCCGAGCGCGAATGCGGGCCAGCAGTTCTTCAAAGCGGAAGGGTTTGGTGACGTAGTCGTCGGCCCCGGCCTCTAGCCCGGTGACTTTGTCGTAGAGGTCGTCGCGGGCGGTGAGCAAAATAATTGGTTTGGCAAAGCCCTGGCCGCGCAGCGCCTCTAGCACCGTCATACCGTCGCGATCGGGCAGACCCAGATCGAGAATTATTAGGTCAAATTCGCCGTCGAGGGCCAGGGCAATGCCGGTTTCGCCGTCGGCGCCGTGGGTGGTGATAAAGCCGTTGGCCTGGAGCCCTTTTTCTAAAAAAGATACGATGCGGGGCTCGTCTTCAACGATGAGAATGCGGCTCATAGATGGCTCTCCGGAATCGGTTTGAGGGGCAAAACCAGAGTAAAGGTAGCGCCCTGCTCGGGCTGACTGGCGAGCTGAATGGTGCCGCCGTGGGCCTGCACGATCGCCTGCACAATCGCAAGCCCTAGACCAGAGCCATCGGAGCGGGTGTAGCGACTCTTGCCGCGCACAAAGCGCTGAAAAATTCGGGTTTGATCGGCCAGGTCGATGCCTTCGCCGCTGTCGCGCACCCAAAGGTGTACCTGGTGGCGGTGTCGGCTTGAGCCCAGGGCAATGGTGTCACCGACGCGGGTGTGCTGGGTGGCGTTTTGTGCCAGATTCACGATTGCCTCGGTGAGGCGCTGGCGATCGCCCACGATCTGCCCATCGCCCACGGCCTCTAACTGCCAGCGGCGATCGCCCAGGGCGGTAATTTTGGCGTACAGCTCTTCAGTAAACGCCGTCAGATCAATCGGTTCGGGAAACAAAAAGTCGGGCCGCTCGGCCTTGGCCAAGAGCATCAGTTCATCGATGAAGCGGCTCATGCGATCGAGTTCGTCAATCACAATGTCGAGGGTTTCTTGCTGCTCTTGGGGGGTGGTGCCCATCAGCTCAAGGTGGCCGCGAATGATGGTGATTGGGGTGCGTAGCTCGTGGCCCACGTCGTTGAGCAGCTGCCGCTGACTGTTGAAGGTGGCCTCAATGCGATCGAGCATGTCGTTGAAGGTGCGGGTGAGTTCGGCGATGTCGCCCGCCGACCCGTCGAGGGGAATGCGCTCGGTCAGGTTTGACTCGGTGATGGAGCGGGCCGTTTGGCTGAGCAGCCGCAGGGGGGCCAGCACCTTACCCGCCGCCAACCAGGCCAACGCCGAGGCGATCGCCAGCACCACCAGCGACACCTGGGTAATAATCAGCACCGACTCGGTTACCTCGGCGCGATCGCGGCTGATCAGATGCACGACCACAAACACGCCCCTCACCTGCCCCGCCGCCGCAATGGGCTCGGCCAGGTAATGTATCGTGCCCGAGATGGTGGTTTCGCTGTCTTGCTCCGGCAGAGCTAGGGATTCCCACTGCTGCATCAGGGGGCTATCGGGGCGCAGGGCCACCGGCAGCGCCAGCGAACTGGCCTTATAAAACCTGCCATCGACAATGGCCAGCAGGTACTCATTGTCTTCTGGCACGTTGCGCGACAGAAACACGTCAAAAATCGCCTCTATGTCATCGCCAAAGGGCTGCCCGGTTTCTGGGTTTCTGCCGTTGCGCAACTGCCGAAACTCCCCAACCTCCTGGTAAAGCGACTGCTCAACCCGCTCTTCTACCCGCGCTATCAAAATCTGCCGCACCGCCAGCACCGAGGCCACGCTCGAAATCGCCATCAGCAGCAGGTACCACAGCAAAATGCGGGTTCGGGCTTCTCCCAACATCCGCCGCCAGCCGCTAGAGGCGTGGGGCGTGGGGGGAAGTTTTGGCAAGACGGAAGGTTTCAAGGTTGGTTGTCGCTCGACATTACGAACTCAAGCCCCCCTAATCAATGGATGGCTACATCCGAGGCTAGCTGAGGATAGTAGGCCACTATCTAACTGGTGAAGGATTCAGCGCGGCAAAGGTTCCTGCTCCCCAAGGCGGGCCATGGGTTGGAATGCCCAAGGTGGGGCTTCATATCCCTATTGTTCTAGCATGTTGGCCAAGCGAGTTTCGCTCAGGCTCAGCAGCGCCTCGGTGTAGGGGCGGCGGCTAGGAATGCGGGTGCTGATGTGAATATGCCGCACCAGGGTCAGCACGGTGTAGAGATCGATTTCTCGGGCGGTGGTCGCCGTTGCGCCCCAGGGAGGGTCAAACTTTTGGCTGAGGTAGGTTTCTCGGAGGGCGACTTCGCGATCGCGCAATGCCGCCGCGTTCCCCAGCTCTCGCAGGCTTTGCTCGGTGATGTGGGCGATGAAGTTGCCAATATCCACCGCTGGCGATCCCAGGCAGTAGAGGTCGAGATCGACTAGCCAGAGGCGCTCTTCTCCTGGGTTGCTAGCGTCGATGAGGATTTGGTCGGCGTAGAAGTCGCGGTGGATGCCGGTGGGAGGGGGTGGAGGGGGGAATTGGGTGGCGAGGCGATCGCAGGCATTTAGAACATTCTCAATGCGGGTAGTCCAGTGGGGATGTTGCTCGGTGACTTGGGGTAGGCGATCGCGAAGGATGGCTAGCTCGTCGGGGAGGGAGTGGGTTTTAGCGGTGGGTACGGAGGTGCGGTGGAGTTTGTAGGCCAGGGCGGCAATGCGCTGGCCCAGCGGGATTCCCTGCTCGGTTGGCAGCAGTTGGGTGGCGGGAATGCCGGGCACCTTGCGCTGGAGGGTCATGTGCCAGTCGGGCACCAGCACCAGGGGTTCGGGAATAGAGAATCTGTCGGCGCTGTCGGCAGACCAGCCGTTGTGCCACAGGGCTTGCTGAATCTGGTAGCTGGCAACGTCAGTGCCCTTGGCACGAATCTTGCCCAGCAGAGTGAGGGGGCCAGCGACGGTTTCGATGCGATATTCCACTAGGGCGCGACGGCCCGGCTTGTGGCGCACCAAGTTCGCTGTTGTAATCTGGGTCAAGCCAGGGATAGCGCTCTGAAGCTGAGTTTGAGCTAGCGCTGGGTCTAGGGCTTCTTCTAAAAATGGGATTTTGGGATCAAGCATGGGTTGAACAATGCCCTAAGTTGACACCATAGAAGACTCATCCCGCAGGGCCGCCTGCATGCGAAACAGGGTGGCGTAGGGGCCGTTTTGGGCCAAGAGTTCGCTGTGGCTGCCCTGTTCGACCATACGACCCTGCTCTAGATAAATCACCCGATCGGCTTGGGTAGCAAGGGAGAGATCGTGGGTAATTAGAAAGGTGGTGCGTCCCTGGGCCAGCCGTCTAAGGGCGGCGACTACGGCCTGTTCGTTGGCGCTGTCAAGGCCGGTGGTGGGTTCATCCAGAATCAGAATCGGCGAGGGACGCAGGGCGGCGCGGGCGATCGCAATTCGCTGCCGCTGCCCTCCCGACAGGGTCGCTCCCCGCTCGCCCACGGGGGTGTCGTAGCCTTGGGGCAGGGCGGCGATGAAGTCGTGGGCGTTGGCCAGGCGGGCGGCGGCTTCAATTTCGCCCTGGCTGCCCCCCGCCACACCGTAGGCGATGTTTTCGCGAATGGTGGCGGCAAACAGCAGGCTCTCTTGTAGCACTACGCTGATCTGGGGTCGCAGGCTGTCGAGGGTGTAGTCGCGTAGGTCGTGGCCGTCGATCAGCACCCGCCCGGCGGTGGGGTCGTAGAGGCGCAGCAGCAGGCTCATCAGGGTAGACTTGCCGCTGCCGGAGGGGCCGACGACGGCAACCTGCTGCCCCGGCTGGACGGAAAGATTAAGCCCCTTCAGCACGGGCTGTCCGGGTTCGTAGGCAAACCAGAGATCCTCCAGGCGCACGGCACCGCCGAAGATGGGTGCGGGGAAGGCGTGGGGGCGATCGCGCACCTCCGGCTCGGTTTCCATCACATTCAAAATGCGCTCCCCCGAGGCGGCGGCCTTGGCCAGTCGCCCGGTGTATTTGGCAAAGTTTTGCACCGGCTTAAAGGCATTCTTGAGGTAGCTCAAAAACACCAGCACATCTCCCGGCGACAAGGCGTCTTGAATCACCAGCCTGGCCCCAAACCACAGCACCAGGGCAGTGCCCAGGGCAATCACCACATCGACGGTGCGCTCCAGGTGGGCAGCGAGGCGTTTGGTTTCAACCACGTCGTTCAGGCTGCGCTGGTTTTGTTCGGCAAAGACAGCGGCGAAAGCATTCTCCAGTGACAGCGCCTGCACTAGCTTAATCGCCGCTAGGGACTCCGCCGCCGTAGCTGCCACTGCCCCCTCCTGCTTGCGCTGCTGGAGCGAGGCGGTGCGAATGCGTTTGCTAAACCGGGTCGCGGCCAGCCAAAACAGCGGAAAGGTCACCGTTGAGAGCAGCGCCAGCCGCCAGTCGAGCCACACCATCACCACCACCATGCCCACTAGGGTCAGCAGGCTCGACACCAGGGGCAGGGCAGCAGTAATCAGCACCTCCTGCATGCGGCTGGCGTCGCCACTGACCCGCACAATCAAATCGCCACTGCGGGCCTGGCTGTGGTAGCCCAGGGAGAGGCGCTGGAGATGGCGATAGAGCTGGTTGCGCACCTGGGTCATGACTCGACTGCTGGCGATCGCCAAACTCACCGTATTCCAATAGGTCGCCAAGGCACGTAGACCAGTCAGAACCACGATCGCCACCACCGCCAGTACCAGCAGCAAAGCCGGATCCCATTCCGTTAGCGGTGTCGCATTGTCGCTCCGGGCAGGCACCAGCACGTAGTCAAAAATTACCTTCATCGGCCAGGGCTCAAGCACCCGCAGCCCCACGTCGGCCAGCAGGGCCAGCCCAGAGACCGTCAGCAGCGGCCACTGGGGCCGAATTAGCGGCCAAAAATATTGGCCAAATTGCCAAAGACCAGGAACAGCTTGGGTGAGGGAGGAAGAGCGATCCATAGCGGGGGTGGGGAGTGAGGGGAAATTGATGAAATCGCCGAGTTTAATGCTGCTCACAGGCCCGTTGCAAAACAGAGATTTAAACCGATCGCGGAGCCCAGCGGTAGGTTTGGTTTTCCAGCAGATCAGTGGTGCATTGCTGCGCTAAAGCACCCTACGGGTTGGGGGTGGGCGATCGCCAGAATTTTCTCAGCCACCGCATCCCAGGTGTGGTGGGCCAGAATGTGCTGCCGCGCCGCCCGCCCCAGGGTGCGTCGCCGACTGGGTGAACTCCACAGATCTTCTAGGGCCAGCGCCAGCGCCATGTCATCCCCAGGGGGACGGAGCAGCCCGGTGACGTTATCCACCACCAGATGCCGCAGCTGGCCAATGTCGCTGACCACCACCGGCAGCCCCGCCGCCATATATTCCACCACCTTGAGGGGGGAGAAATAAAAGTCGGTGCTGGCGGGGTAGGGGGCGACGGCCACATCCATTTGGGTTAGCAGGGCGGGAATTTGCTCGGGGGACACCGCCCCGGTCAGGCAGGTAGCTGAGGTCAGCTGTCGCTCAGCTAGCTCCGCCTCTAGGGAAGCCCGCTCAGGCCCATCGCCGACGATCAGCAGGCGGGCCTGGGGTACCCGCTGGTGCAGGTGATCGAAGGCGTTGACCAGGTGAGCCAGACCGTGCCAGGGCTTCAGCGAGCCCACGAACCCGACGGTAAACGCATTGTGCGATCGCCCCCCCAACTGCGCCTGGGTAAAGCGATAGTGGTTAACCCCGTTGGAGATGACGGTAACGCGATCGCCAACGCCCCAACCCGCCAGGTAATCCTTAATTTCTGCCGAGACGGCGATCAGCCCGCTGGCGGCGTGGAAAGCACGGTGGGCAATCTGTTCTGCCATGTCTCGATGTACCAGCCCCCGGTGCTGGATCTGCTCATTAATCAGCGGCGCGTTGACCTCCAGCAGGGCAGGGGTGTCAGTAGCCTGGGCCAGCTCCAGGGCGCTGTAGCTCCAGAGCGAATAGCGTTCGTAAATTAGGTCAAAGGGGCCAGTGCGCTCTAGCTCGGCCCGCAGAATGGGGTTGAGGGCGATCGCCGCCTGTTCTCGCTGGGCCAGGTCACCCTTGGGCACGGGCGGCAGCGGGTGCAGGGGAACCTCGGCCAGGTCAGCCGGGGGCAGGCCACCCGTTCGAACTGCAAACAGCTCCACCGCTGCGCCCTGGCGACGCAGAGCGCGAATCACCTCCTGCACATGGATGGAGCAGCCCTTTTGGCCAAACACCGGAATGCCGGGATCGGCGCAGATGTAGGCAATCCGCATAGGTCACACCTCCTGAAGTTGGGGAGTCGGCTGAAAGTGCGATCGCAGCTCGGCGGCGTTGCGGGCAATGTCAAATTCGGCTTCAATTAGCGATCGCGCCTTAGCTGCCAACGAGTCCCGCAGCGTGGCCTCCGTCAACAGTCGCCGCAGCGCCGCCGCCAGACCTTCGCTATCGCCCTGGCCTACCAGCAGCCCCGTGTTGCCATTACGAATAATTTCAGGAATGCCGGTGACATCGGTCGCGACGCAGGGAGTGCCCAGGGCCATGGCCTCCAGCAGCGCAGTGGGCAGCCCATCGCGGTTGCCGTCGCTGCCGATCACGTAGGGCGCGGCGAATACGGACGCCTGCTGCATGAGGCTAAAGACTTCCTGCTGAGGGCGAGGGCCGAGAATGTCCACCCAGTCGTCGAGGTGCAGGGCTTGAATCTGCGATCGCAGGGATCCCTCCAGCGGCCCGGTGCCCACAATTTGGCAGCTAAACTCAACGCCCCACTGGCGCAGCAGAGCGCAGGAATCGATCAGGTGGGTCAGGCCTTTCTTTTCTACCAAACGGCAGACCGAGAGAATGGTGGGCGATCGCACCGCCGGAGACTGGTAGTGCAGTTCCGCCAAATCCATACCGTTATAGATGCGTCGTACTCGGCCCGCATCGGCCCCAAAGTGCTGGCGCAGATAGGCGACGTTATAGTCGCTCACCGTCACCACCGACGCGGCATCTCGCAGCTTGCGGCGCAGATCGTCAGGGTCTACCGACTCGTGAAAAATATCCTTAGCGTGGGCGGTAAAGCTGTAGGGCACCTCAGCAAAGTGGGCCGCCAGCCGAGCCACGCTGGTGGCGACGCTGCCAAAGTGGGCGTGCAGGTGGCCAATGCCCCGCAGGCGAATCTCCTGGGCCAGCCACGCCGCCTGGTACACCACACTAGAGCGCTCCTCGGCGGCGTAGCCCAGCTTAGGCCACAGGTCAGGGAATATTTTGGCGGCTTCCCTTAGCTCTGACCAGAAGTAGTTGGCTGCGTTGGGGTTGAGCGTATCAATCGACGGATTGCGGCGACCGCGATCGGGCTTTTGCAGATAGGTAATTGGGGCTCGCACCCGAGCGATTTTGTCTTGAAAGTGAGTATCCGACGGCGGCCTCAGGGCAAAAATGTGAATTTCCGCACCCGCTGCCTCATGGGCCAGAATTTCGTTGACGATAAAGGTCTCCGAATAGCGCGGGTAGCGTTTGACGATGTAGGCAATAGCAGACATGGGGCGTAAGCGTGAGGATAGGCGAGATTGAGGGCGATCGCAGCGGGCCTGAGAACAGAACCCTGAGGCCAGAATTACGAGGCCTGAAGCGTAGGCATGGCAGTCTTGACCAAGAGCCGCTTCAGGTCAGCCACCAGGTTGCCGAGGCCGTTGAGATTAATCGCAGGGCGCTCAGCGGGGACGGCAATAGGCTGGTGCAGCCAGTGGGTCAGACTTTCAGGGCTGAGCTGGGTGGGGTGCAGCATATCGATCAGACCTTTGCGGCTCAGGCGATCGGCCCGAATCCACTGCTCTTGACGGGGGCTAATGCGGGGCACCACCAGGGCAGGTTTTTGATAGGCCAGAATTTCACAAGTAGTGTTGTAGCCCCCCATGGCCACCACCCGGCTGGCGCGCTCTAGCAGCAGCGTGGGTTCAGCCAGGTAGTTGACCAGGCGCAGGCGAGGGTTAGTCTGCGCTAGCAACCGTAGCCGCCGCTGAGCTTCCGCTGGCATAAAGGGGCCGGTCAGCAAAACGCCTAGGGTGTCCGCAGGAAAAGTAGCCTGGGCAAAGGCCTCAGCCAGAGCTGCGCCGTCTTGGCCACCACCGACCTGACATAGCACTAGCTCGCCGTTGTGCTTGGGGTCAGCTGGGTCAACGCTGGGCAGCCCCAGCTGCTGAATTTGGGCGCGGGCGGCAGTATTCACGTGCCTGGCCCGATCGCGCGAGTCGAGGTAGCCCAGAGGGCGCATCTTCTCCGCAATATCGGCGGGGAAGCGGTACTCGCGGCGCGGGTCATAAATAGCTGGGTCGCCGTAGATCCACACGGTGTCGTAGTAGTGGCGGATGGCGGTGATATTCTCAGCCCGTTTCCAGTCGCGGCGCACGGTGGCGGGGGTGTCGAGCACGTCCCGCAGGCCCAAGATGCAGCGGGTCGAGCGACGACGCAAGTACTCCAGCGTGGCGTCCAGTTCTCGCACGGCCCCTCGGGGGACATTATCGACAATCAGCACGTCGGGCCGAAAGTGTTTGACGGCGGCGAGAATGAGCTGCGATCGCAGCTGCACAATCTCCTGAAGCTCTAGGCTGAGCCGCCGCGCCGCGTACTGCCCATCGGCGTTTTTGTACAACGCGGGGAGCGTCAGCGTATCAATGCCCTCCGGCACCGGCAGGGCATTGGCGTCGCCCATGCCGCTAATCAGCAAAATATCGACCTCTAGGCCAGCACTGCCCAGCGCCTGGGCAATCAGCAGATTCCGGCGCTTGTGGCCCAGCCCCATAGTGTCGTGGGAATAGAGGACGATACGCGATCGCGACCCCCGAGCCGTAGCGGGTGGTGCTGGGGAAGGCTTCGCGTTCGGCGCAACCGTGCCCAAGGCAATCGCGGGAGTCGGCGACGCTGACACCAAGGTTGTCATAGGCTTATGAAGACGGTGGGGTGAGCGCAAAACAACCTCCTCAAATGGTAAAGCTAGTCATCGGCCTTAAACTGAGCTTAGTGACCAGATAATGGCGAACAATGTTCCAAAAAAGCCATATAATTCCTATTTATGGCTATATTTGGCTTTTTAAAGCTGGCATCTCTACTCTCAGCATGAAGCCTCTGTTTAAAGCCCCGGTGAAGGTTCCATGAGACCCTTCTCATGAACGAGAAGGCTACAGTCCCGAGTTAGTGCAGTGGTCATTTTGGATTTGGGTTGCTAAAGTAAACATGCTTTGATTTTTGTAAAGAAAATATTAATAAAACTTATGTCGGATTGCGTTTAATGCATGTTCACCGCCAGCGGTGAGGAGTTTCTAGAGCCTATGTCTGCGATCACTGTTTTTTGCGATTTTGACGGCCCCATTGCCGATGTGTCTGAGCGTTATTACGCCACGTATCGCCAGGGGCTGGAATGGGCGCAGGCTAATGCCCAGGCCGAGGGGAATCCAGTCGCCATTCGCCATCTATCAAAGTCACAGTTTTGGACTTTTAAGCAAAACCGGGTGCCCGACCGGCAGATTGCCCACTGGTCTGGGCTAGAAGGGGCAACCATTGATGCCTTCTTGGCGCAGGTCAGTCGCATCGTTAACCACGCCGCCCTGCTCGATCGCGACCAGGTGCAGCCCCAGGCTAGGCAAGCCCTCGATCTGCTGCACCAGTGTGGGGTGCGCGTGGTGATCGTCACCCTTCGTCCCCCCGATCAAGTGATGGATTTTCTAGACCAACACGATCTCCGCTGGGCCGTCAGCGATCTCTACGGCATGCCCCAGGCAGATGCCGCCTACAGCAACCAGGCGAATCATAAAATAGAGCGGCTGCGAGCGGCGATCGCCACCCAGCAGCGCCAGGGCTACGACCTCCGTCAAAGCTGGATGGTTGGCGACACCGAAGCCGACATCATGGCCGGTCAGGCTCTAGGCTTAGAGACAGTTGCCGTCACCTGCGGCATTCGCAGCAGCAGCTACCTCCAGGGCTTTCGCCCCACCCACCTGCTACCCGACCTGTGGACGGCCTGCCAAAAACTCCAGCAGCGAGTCACCCTAGGGGGTCGCGCTTAAGCCTTTCTAGCCAGAACTCCATCCACGCTGAGTTAGCCTAGATTCCTTACGAACCCGTCAATTAGAGGCTGTCATTCCCGCTTTTGCGGGAATCCAGGTTGGGCAACCTCCCTCATAGCAGGTTCCTGCCTAACTAGGAATCTTGAACCAAATTGCCCCTGCAGCCAAAGCTATAGGGGCAATTTGGGGATGTTCAAACATCAGGAAGTATGGGGTTATTCCTCACCCACCTACCCATCCACCCACCCACTTCTATGGCTCAGCGGCGTAGCGATCCCACCAGCGATTTAGGGGGTAGTACAGCGCTGGTGCCCACAGGCTGCTCAAAATAGCGGAACTCAGCGCTACACGCTGGTGATACATCCAGATTCTGCCGAGGGGCGGGTAAAGCGAGTTGGCCGACAAAAGCTGGTCAAAGCTAATCTGTAGTGCCAGCACGGTTTCTGCAATGACCGCCATGGCAAACACAATCAGCGCTACAGACACAATGTCTTCTTGCAGATAGCGCTGCTTCTGCAGGCGTGCCGTCAACACCCCGGCCACAATCAGGCTCAGGGTGTGGGTTGGGGTAGGGGCTGTCATGGCATCTTGTAGCAGGCCCAGCACTAGCCCAGCCAGGGCGGCCTCCCACTGGGTGCGCTTAATGCTCCAGGCCACGACCCAAATCAGCAGCCAGTGGGGGGCTACCCCCAGCAGTTCCATACCTGGTATGCGGCTGGGCAGCAGCAGCATACAGACCAGCACCGACGCCACGGTGACCAGGCTGTTGATCATCCAGGGCTGCCGCCATAAGGGCAGTGACGATGCCCTTACCCCTATGCTCATGGCCGAACCCCGTCGCCACTCTCAGGAATCACGCCATTCTCGGGTGTCGCCCCTGGCAGTACGGGTAAATCCACCGTTTCCTGGGGTTCAAAGGGATGAATAATGGCCCACTCTAAAATAGACAGCGGTGACGACAGCTGAATCACGGCCTCTGGAGCAGGGCTCTTGGTCAAATCGATCGATTCGATGCGCCCAATGGGAATGTCCTGGGGAAAAAGGCGGCTGTAGGAGGAGGTAACGATCACATCTCCAGCTTTGACATCGGGCAGTTTTTCAAAAAACTCCATCACCACCCGGTTGTTCGACTGCCCCCGTACCACCCCCATGGCGCGACTGCGGCTGACTTTAGCCCCCACCCGGCTGGTGGGGTCGCTAATCAACAACACCCGCGATGTGCTAGGAGATACGGCCACTACCCGACCGATCAGGCCGCCAGGGCCAGTAACCACGTGCCCGGCTGCCACATTGTCACGGCTGCCCCGGTTGAGAATCACATGCTGCCACCAGTGGTCAGCCCCCCGCCCGATTACTGTTGCCCGTACCCCGTCAAGGAGGGTAGCAGCTTCGTAGTCGTTAAGGGTTTGCAGAGACCGGTTTTGGTTTTCCAGTTCCACAATGCGCTGCTGAAGCTCAAGAATATAGCTGTTCTCAAACTGCTGCTCTCGGCTCATGCCCGGCTGTAGAGGCCGGGTCAGCCAGTGATAGGTTTCGTAAATAACAGCACCCTCATCGGCCCGCATAAGCCAAGCGGAGGAAATGGCCAGGGTAACCATTCCCGCTTTGAGGGCATGACGAGTCCACCAGCGGCGTAGGGCAAACATAAGTTCTGGGTAGATGACGACTCTGGGGGCAACTCTGGGGCTGCCCTACAGGCTCGATCGCCCGCTGAAAACTCGGCCCATTTGGCTAAAGTTTTCTAACACTCGCCCGGTGCCCAACACTACGCAGCTCAGGGGGTCGGCTGCCACATGCACCAATATGCCGGTTTCGTGGCTAATTAAGGTGTCTAGCCCCTTGAGCAAGGCGCCGCCGCCAGCTAGCATAATGCCGCGATCGATAATGTCAGCAGCCAATTCGGGAGGAGTGCGCTCTAGGGTGCGCTTAACAGCTTCAACGATGACCGAAAGCGGCTCAGCCATGCTCTCGCGAATCTCAGCGCTCTTAACCGTGACGGTGCGAGGCAGGCCCGACAGCAGGTGTAGACCCCGCACATCCATGGCGATCTCGTGGTCATCGGGGTTGGGGTAGGCCGAGCCGATAGTGATTTTGATTTCCTCGGCGGTGCGTTCCCCAACTACGAGGTTGTGCACTTTTTTCATATAGCTGGAGATGGCTTCGCTGAGTTCATCTCCGGCTACGCGTACTGACTCACTCAGCACAGTGCCCTGCAAGCTCAGCACGGCTACCTCGGTGGTGCCGCCGCCAATATCCACAATCATGTTGCCGGTGGGTTCAGCTACGGGCAGGCCTGCGCCAATGGCCGCAGCCACCGGTTCATCGATTAGGTATACGGTGCGGGCTCCGGCCTGCTGGGCGGCGTCCATCACCGCGCGCCGTTCAACCCCGGTCACACCGCTGGGAATGCCAATGACAATGCGGGGCGATACCAGAGTGCGGCCTTCATGCACCTGGCGAATGAAGTGCTTGAGCATGAGTTCGGCGGTGTCGAAGTCGGCAATGACGCCGTCTCGGAGGGGGCGAAGGGCCACCACGTTACCGGGAGTACGACCCAGCATGCGCTTAGCTTCTTCCCCAACTGCCAGGGGTTTCTTTTCAACCTGGTCGATGGCCACTACGGAAGGCTCTTGCAGTACAACCCCTTTGCCGGAGACGTACACCAGAGTATTGGCCGTACCGAGGTCAATACCCATATCGCGAGAAAATCTGTCGAAGAAAGCCACAGGCAATAACGCCCCTACATCAAGAAAAGACAGTGAACCAATGCTAAGGCATGCCCCTAAGGGCTGACATTGACATCGATGTGGATTCTATTACGTTTCGTATCAGTGCGTCTAGTAATCAAATATTTATCGGTAGGGGGAAAAGCCAAGGGGGCATTTCCGAAAGCTGCAAATTGACTGGAGCAGTAGGCCCTGAGCTTCAAAGGCGGCTTTACCACTATACAAAGGTGTATAGCCCTCTCCAGGACGGGTTTGATCGGTGCAGAGTTCCTGACGGATGATTGAGGTTTCGCCTACAATGCTGGGACGTGTGTTGGGCAAGCAGCTAATGACGATCAATGTGGTAACTCTGGTGGGCCGCGTGGGCACTGACCCAGAGGTGAAATATTTTGAATCGGGTACGGTGGTGTGCAACTTGACCCTAGCGGTGCGCCGACGGTCAAGCCGAGACGACAAACCCGACTGGTTTAACCTCGAACTCTGGGGTAAAAACGCCGAGGTAGCGGCCAACTATGTGCGTAAAGGCAGTTTGATTGGTATAAGTGGTGCCCTTAAGCTCGACCATTGGCAAGATCGCTCTAGCGGGGCAGCCCGCTCAAAGCCAGTAGTACGGGTAGATAAATTGGATTTGCTGGGATCCCGCCGGGACAATGAATCGCCGATGAACCACAGCGATGACGAATTTTAGCCCGCTCTTCATGCCCTTGACAGTAGATATCCATTCACTGGGTACAGACTGATACAGATACTCAACTATTGATTGAGGGATCAGATCGCGGGGCCGAACTCTTCAAGCCAGTCAAAGATTTGGCTGAGTTGTTCGGTGCTTACTAGCCCATACTGCCACAGCGCCATAGGTAATAGGTTTGTGGTTTGCCCTGCCTTGCGCAATCCCATCGCGATCGCCTCAGAGGACACCGCTAGTTCGGTTTGAAGAAACTCGATGAGCTGCTTTTGACGTTGGGATGGCATAGAAATCAGGGCAGAGGCCGGTAGTTAGCCCTTACTATAGTGGCTCTGGCTGAATACTGCCTCTGCCCTGAGAAATCCTGCTCTTAGGGCATGCTCTATCGCTCAGGGCGGCTTTCGAGATAGTTGGTGAGCCGGGTCAAGGTGTCATTGAGCTTTTCTTCGATGGTGGGCTCTGCTGCTGCCTCAGCCTCATCTTTCCGCTTTAATTTTTCAAAGGCGCGGATCATCAAGAAGATCACAAACGAAATCACCACAAAGTTAATGACAGCGGAGAGAAACAGGCCGTACTTGATGCCGTTGGCAGAAAGATTGGCAATATCCTCTACCCCTGCTGCCTGTAAAGCCGGATTTAGCAGAACAGGAGTGATGATATCTCCGATAAACGAGGTGACCACAGCATTGAAAGCTGCGCCGATGATCACAGCGACAGCTAGGTCAATGACATTGCCGCGCATGAGAAACTCCTTAAAGTCTCTCGCGAAGCCGCCTGCGGAATTCACCGCCCGATCTCGAGTTTGTCTGTTAGCCATGTCTCCTCAATCCTTATATTTAATTTAAGACCATATGGTATGCGACTAAAACAATATCAGCGTTTCAAAGGCTTTATTCTGTTCGGAATCCTGAGACGGCAAAAACAGAGACTTAAAGTGCGGTTAACCTCCCAAAGACGACCGGGCTATAGAATTGCGGCAGCCATGGGAAACCGCTGCGCCCTGGTAGAACCCATCCAGAGCGAGAGCAGAGGCATTGATTTGAGAACAACCCCTAGGAGCGAAGCGAACCCATGCTGAAACCGATTCAAGTTGTTGAGCTGTTGATGACGACCCCGAGCCATCAAGACTTTCAGGCTGGGGATACGATTTTTGAGGTGGGTGCCCTAGGCAATTGTATGTACGGCGTCATTCAAGGAGAGGTCGATCTGTGGGTCAATGGCCGCGTGTTTGAAACGATCTCTGCTGGCGACGTGTTTGGTGAAGGGGCGCTGGTGCAAATTCCCCATGTGCGGGCCTCTACGGCGGTGGCGAAGACCGACTGCCGCCTAGCTTTGGTCGATGAGGCTCACTTTAAGTTTTTGGTGCAAGAGACACCGCTGTTTGCCCTGGAGGTGATTCGCAGCCTCTCGACCCGGCTGCGGGCGGCCAAGGCAGCAGCTTAGGGGGGATGGATAGGGCGATCGCCTTCATGGTTCCTTGTCGAGACCGAGCTGTATGTTTAGCCACCCTTTTGGTGGCGGTGGCCGTCCTATCCTAAACTGCACCTCAGGACGTTAGTGAATACGGTTTAGACCGAGGAGTGACAGGATGGACGCAGCCGCCCTTTGGCAACGCTATAAAGACTGGCTCTACTACCACGAAGGTCTGGGCTTTTACCTAGATGTCAGCCGCATGGGGTTTGACGATGCCTTTGTCGCCGAGATGCAGCCCCGCTTTGCGAAAGCTTTTGCCGATATGGCCGCGCTGGAAGCTGGAGCGATCGCCAACCCCGATGAAGACCGCATGGTTGGCCACTATTGGCTGCGCGATGCCGACCTAGCCCCCACCCCCGAGCTCAAACAAGATATTCTCGACACGTTGACCAGCATTGAGCAGTTTGCCAGCCAGGTGCGCACGGGCGGCATTTATCCCCCTGGTCAGGAACGTTTCACCGAGGTCCTCTCCATTGGCATTGGTGGCTCGGCTTTGGGGCCGCAGTTTGTAGCCCAGGCCCTAGGGCCTGACTTTCCGCCCCTGGCGATTCACTTCATCGACAATACCGACCCCGAGGGCATCGATCGCATCCTGGCCCGACTCGAAGACAAACTGCCTACCACCCTGGTGATCGTCACCTCTAAGTCGGGGGGCACCGCCGAAACCCGCAACGGCATGGTCGAAGTGCGCACCCGCTTTGAGCAGCGGGGGCTGAACTTTCCCAAGCAGGCCGTCGCCATCACCGGGCGAGGCAGCAAGCTCGAAAACCAGGCCCTCAGCGAAGGCTGGCTAGCCACGTTCCCCATGCGTGACTGGGTGGGAGGCCGCACCTCTGAGCTATCGGCGGTGGGGCTGCTGCCCGCTGCCCTGCAAAACATCAGCATTCGCTCCATTCTTGGCGGTGCACGCGAGATGGATGCGGCCACCCGCGTGCCTGATCTGCGCCGCAACCCCGCCGCCCTAATCGCTCTGGCCTGGTATTACGCGGGCAACGGCAAAGGCGAAAAAGATATGGTGGTGCTGCCTTACAAAGACAGCCTGCTGCTGTTTAGCCGCTATCTACAGCAACTGGTGATGGAATCGCTAGGTAAGGAAAAAGACCTAGACGGCAACCTGGTCTACCAGGGCATTGCTGTCTATGGCAACAAAGGCTCTACCGACCAGCATGCCTACGTGCAGCAGCTGCGCGAGGGCGTGGCCAGCTTCTTCGTCACCTTCATTGAAGTACTGAAAGACCGAGCTGGCGATTCGGTGGAGATGGAGCCCGGTGCCACCAGCGGCGATTTTCTGTTTGGCTTTTTGCAGGGCACCCGCAAAGCCCTCTACGAAAACCAGCGCCAGTCCATCACCTTGACCATTCCTGAGGTCAATGCCCACACCGTAGGGGCCATGATCGCGTTGTACGAGCGGGCGGTGGGCTTCTACGCGTCGCTGGTGAATATCAACGCTTACCACCAGCCAGGGGTTGAGGCGGGCAAACTGGCCGCCGCTGGAGTGCTGGATCTGCAACATGCCATAGTCAACGCCCTGGCCCAAAGCTCAGGGCCGTTGACCCTAAGTGAACTGGCTGCCGCGGCGGGAGCGCCTGACCAAGTGGAGACGATCTATGCGATCGCCCGCCACCTCCACACCAACCAGCGCAGCCTGGTCATCCAGGGCAACCCCGGACATCCCGATGCGATCAAGATTGCGGCCTTGCGGTGAGGGAGTGGGGAGTGGGGAGTAGGGGGTAGGCTCTTTCTTTACCCCTCACCCCCTACCCTTCACCCTTAATCCGGAATCCACACGTAGGGGCTGCCCGACACCGCAACGCCCTCGGTCTTAGAAAAGCGGATCACTACCAGCCGCGAGCTGTCGAGGCCCAGGTCGAGGTAGCCGCTGGCCCAGACATCGGAGCGCACCACGCCGGTAATTTCGAGCCGATAGCCGCCAGGGGGCAGGTAGAGAGTTTCCTGGCGATCGAAGTTGTGGGGGCGATACACCAGGCGGTCGTTGAGGTAAACTGCACCCCATTCGTCGCCTTGGGCATCGAACTCGATCCTGACCTGCTCGCTCTCGGGCTCGGGGCGGGGATAGGGCAGAATAATGATCGACGGCTGGCGAAAAATGTTGGGCGATTGTCGAATAATCACCCGTCGGTTCGAGCGAATGACGCGGTCTGGCTCAGTGGTGGTGCCCTCCTGGGCCTGGGCGATCGGGGCGCAGGGTAGGGCGATCGCCACAGCTACACCCCAGAGGAGCCAACCCCAGCGCCGGGTCGATTTTCCCGGTACGGTCTTTGCCTCCGGTTCACCAGAATACTTACTTCTATCTGCCCCAACCACCATCCCGCCACTCCTTAAACTCGCGATCCCCAACCCGATGGTAGTTGCCCCTATTCTCAATCTAGAGAAACCTGTGACTCTTGGCCAACTGGCGGCCTATCGGCGGGTAGATATCCACACCTCAGGGCTGCTCACCCAATTCAGTAAAGTTGACTAAAATTTAGATAAGGAAAAACGGTTTGCCCAAACTTAGCGGCTAAGCTAGCTCTGAACTCTGATTCAGCTTGTGCGATGGTCAAAGACCGGCCCAGGAGGGCCATCGCCCTGACCTGGGCACCTAAATCTATTTTGCCAAATCTATTTCGTCGTAGAGGATAGGGCTTTGAGTAATACCAGCAACTTTCGTGAAGCGATTAGCAAGGCCAAAGGGCAAACCCTGGTTGGCCCCAACGTTATTAAGAATGCCCTGCCCTATGTCGGCGGCGGGCTGATCTTGACCGCTCTGGGTTCCTTTGGCGGCCTGAGCGTGATGGCCAGCAACCCGGCCATCTTTATGCCCACTTTCTGGGTGGCATTCATTGCCCAGATTGTGCTTTTCTTTGTGGCGATGAACGTCGCCTCGAAGGGCAACAACGGCACTGCTCTACCTCTGCTTGCTACCTATAGCTTGCTGACGGGCTACACCCTCAGCGGTCTGCTGGCCGTGGCCCTGGGTACGTCTGGAGTTGGTGTCACCGGCATTGGCTTTGCGGCGCTGTCCTGCGGCATCGTCTTCATTGCGGCTCGCCAGATTGGCTCTAACCTGTCAGAAGAAGACGGCTTTGCCCTCACTAAAACCATCGGCATTGGTGTGGTCGCCATCCTGATTGCGGTAGTGGGTCAGTTTGTCTTCTCCTTGTTTGGCGGCCCCATTCCCCAGTTTCTCGACATCGCCATTTCGGCCTTTGGCGTACTGGTGTTCTGCGGCGCTTCAGTGGTCGATTTCTTCATTCTGCCTCGCACCTACAAAGATGAGCAGTACCTATCGGCGGCACTGTCGATGTACCTCACCTACATCAACCTGTTTGTCTTCATTCTGCGTCTGCTGATCGCCATCAACCGCGACTAGTACGCTGATAGGGTTTACCTCCCTAGTGAACCGAAGTCCCGGAGCCGAATGGGTTCCGGGACTTTTGTTTGCCCCGTCTCGGCCATTTTGGTCAACTACAGACCTTGGATCCTCTGCCAACCTGCTCAACTAAAAACGGCGTTTCGCGCCCCATCCTTCCTATACTGATACCTTGGTGCCCGTTACCCTTAGTCACCCCGGATCAGTTTTAAGGAGTCCCATGTCTGTCATCCGCGCTCTGCATCAACAGTTGGTCAGCAAAGAACGCTCTGCGGTGGAGATTACTCAGAGCTACCTCGACCAAATTGCAGCCCTGGAACCCCAAATCCGCAGCTACCTGACCGTGACGGGTGACCAAGCCCTGGCCCAGGCGGCCCAGGTGGACGACCGTATTGCCGCTGGGGAAGACATTGGCCCGCTGACCGGTATTCCCATTGCCCTGAAGGACAACCTCTGCACCCAGGGGGTACGCACCACCTGCGGGTCGAAAATTCTCGAAAACTTTGTGCCGCCCTACGAGTCAACAGTGACTGGGAAACTGCGGGATGCTGGGGCGATCGCCCTGGGCAAAACCAACCTTGATGAGTTTGCCATGGGCAGCTCCACCGAAAACTCCGCCTACCAGATCACCGGTAACCCCTGGGATGTGACTCGGGTGCCGGGCGGCTCCTCGGGTGGCTCTGCCGCCGCCGTGGCCGCTGGGGAATGCGCTGTGGCGCTGGGATCAGACACGGGAGGTTCTATTCGTCAGCCTGCCTCGTTTTGCGGCGTAGTTGGGCTAAAGCCCACCTATGGGTTGGTCTCGCGCTTTGGCCTGGTGGCCTACGCCTCGTCGCTCGATCAAATTGGCCCCCTAGCCCGCACGGTGGAAGATGCGGCGCTGCTGCTCCAGGGCATTGCCGGCCACGATCCCAAAGACTCCACCAGTCTGGATGTGAAGGTGCCTGACTACACCCAGTATCTCAAAACTGATCTCAAGGGCCGCAAGGTCGGCATCATCACCGAAACCTTTGCCGCCGAGGGCATTGATCCCGCCGTTAGAACGGCTACCGAGAAAGCCATCCAGCAGCTCAAGGAGCTGGGAGCTGAGATTCAAGAGATCTCCTGCCCCCGCTTCCCCTACGGGCTGCCCACCTATTACATCATCGCGCCCTCAGAAGCATCCTCAAACCTTGCCCGCTACGACGGCGTTAAGTACGGTGTTCGCAATAACAATGACAGCCTGATGTCGATGTACACCAAAACCCGTGCTGAGGGCTTTGGTGCCGAGGTGAAGCGGCGCATTATGATTGGCACCTATGCCCTCTCGGCGGGCTACTACGACGCTTACTACCTGAAGGCCCAAAAGGTGCGCACCCTGATTAAGCAAGACTTTGAGGCTGCCTTTGGCCAGGTGGATGTGCTGGTGTGCCCCACGGCCCCCACTACCGCTTTCAAAGCGGGCGAAAAGGTAGATGACCCTCTCAGCATGTATCTGTCGGACTTGATGACGATTCCGGTGAACCTGGCGGGGCTGCCGGGGCTGAGCCTGCCCTGTGGTTTCGATGACCAGGGGCTGCCCATTGGGCTACAGCTGATTGGCAATGCCCTGTGCGAAGACCTGCTGTTTGAGGTGGGCTATGCCTACGAGCAGGCCACAGAGTGGCACAATCGGGTGCCCTAGAGATGAAAAATCGGCACAGGGGAGTATGGGGAAGCGGGGCAAATACCCCATAATAGGCAGCAAGCAAAGGGCAAAGTTCTGTCAACCGTCACTGGTTCTCAACACCCACTCGCTTACTCACCTACTTCCCTTCTTTCCATGCCCATTGTCAAACTTCTCTTCGGTGTTCTGGGCATTGCAGGGGTCATCTATCTTTCGCTATGTAGCTGGCTGTGGTTTGCCCAGCGGCGGCTGATGTATCTGCCCTGTCCGGCTATGGGCGTGACTCCGGATGCGTTTGGCGTAGCCTACGAAGATGTTTGGATGCCGACGGATGGGGCGGGGCAGCTGCACGGCTGGTGGCTGCCAGCTAATCCCGGTAATGATCTCACCATTTTGTATCTCCACGGCAATGCTGGGAATGTTTCTAGCAATTTGGGCAAGGCGCTGCAGCTGCGATCGCTAGGGGCCTCTGTGCTGACCATCGATTACCGTGGCTATGGCCAGAGTTCTGGCCCCTTCCCCACCGAGCAGAGGCTATACGAAGACGCTCTAGCGGCCTGGCGGTTTTTGCAGGTTAAGAAGGGTGTCATGCCTCAACATTTGGTGGTCTACGGTCATTCCCTCGGCGGCGCGATCGGCATTGAGCTGGCTAGACATGTGCCGAATCTGGCAGGGCTGGTGGTCGAAGCGTCGTTCACCTCCATGTCTGATATGGCGACCCTCTCGCAGTACAATCGCTGGTTTCCAGTGCGGCAGTTGCTTACTCAGCGGTTTGAGTCGATCGCCAAGGTCAACCGCCTCAAGGTGCCCACCCTCTATCTCCACGGCTTGGCGGATGCCTCAGTACCAGCGGTGATGAGCGAGGCGCTTTACCAAACTACGGGTGGCCCAAAATCCCTGTGGCTGGTGCCCAATGCCGACCACAACGACCTGCCTGACTGGGCGGGCGATGAGTTTGAGCAACGGCTGCGTCAGTTCTTGCAGGACTATGTGCTGGTTAAGCACTAACAGAACGGGGTAAGGCGATCGCCACTGTTCAAATTTGCCAACCCATCTATCCATCTACTCTCTTACCCACTCACCCCCAGTGTCAGTCCCCAGATCAAAAGCTGGCCCGTTGCACCGGGAACATGATCTATCGCCCGCAGACGCCAAGATCCTTGGGCTGGCTGGCCTAAAAGCCGTAATAGCACAGGCGTTGTTTGCAGCGTGTAGGTGGTGCGCAGTTCTGTTTGGCGTCCTAAAGTGCGGCCCTGAATAAGGACTGTAGTGCCGTTGGGGGCAATCAGGGTCAGGCTGATGTCTCCCAAAAACGGATGGTCAAGGCTGACCTCGACCTGCACGTCGGTGACGATGCCGGTGGTAGCCACAGCCACGTTGCTCTCTACTCCACCCGGTCGATTGTCGGGTATGCCCTGGGCAGCCTGGTTTTGCTGCTGCACTACCCGCCCTAGCTGTCGCCCCACAAAGGCCCGCCGCTGGGCCTCGCGCACCGCCGCCGCCGCATCGACCTTGCCGTAGCCAAACCACTGGGAGTGGCCACTGGCGTTGTAGGTGCCGTGTTGAAGGCCGAGCTGGGGGTCGGGGGTGCGATCGACAATTTTGTCGGCGGTGGCCTGCAAAATTTCGCGCACCTGCCGGGCCGTCAGGCTGGGGTTAACCGAGAGCATCAGCCCCGCCACCCCCGCCACCACCGGGCAGGAGCTAGAGGTGCCGCCAAAGGTGTTGGTGTAGTCTTCGCCGGAGTAGCCTGCGGCCTGGGTGCGATCGCTCGTCACCATCCCCCGCCCCGGCTGGTACTGGGTCAGCGGCGGTCCAGTGGGCACATTACCCACCTGGGGCAGAGCCATATTGGGCGGCGCGTTATTGCTGGGGGCCGCCACGGCGATGTGTTCGCCCCAGTTGCTATAGGCGGCCTTGGTGCCCAGACTGGTCGAGGCCGACACCGCTATCACATCGGGGTGAATGGCAAACCCGCTCAGCCACCGGGTGGGGCCGCTGAGCGCGTTTTTGGGCCACTGGGTTTCGTTGATGGTGCCGCTGACGGGGCGGTTGGCGTTGCCCGCTGAAAAGACAATGACGCAGCCTTTGCCGTTGCGCCCGGTGGTGGCGGCTCGGGTCAGCGCATTGGTCTGCCGCAGGGTAAGGGGAAAGTAGTTCGCCGCCGGTGACCAGCTACAGACGATCACGGCGGCTCCCCGGCGCACCGCCTCGTCAAACAGCTGCTCGATCGCCCCGTCGTCGATAAAGCCGGTGGTGCGAATCGGTAAAAAGGCACAGCCGGGAGCCACTCCGACGATGCCCGTGGTATTTTCTTCGCCAATGGCCAGCCCGGCGACAGCGGTGCCGTGGTTTTCATCCTGCTTGGCGGGCAGGGGCAGGGCGTCTTTATCGCGCAGATCTAACGGTGCCACCAGCTTGCCCATCCCCTGGAGATCGGGATGGTTGAGGTCAAACCCGTCGTCGCTGACGGCAATCACCACCGACCTAGATCCTCGGGTAATATCCCAAGCCGCTTCCGCTGAAATGTGCGACCCTGGCACTAAGCTGGGGCCACCGTTGTGAAACAGGTGCCACTGCTGGGGATAGCGATCGTCCGTGGGGCGGTAGAGGCTGCCGGTTTCGATGGCCAAATTAGGTTCTGCCGCCAGCACCATCTCCAGGGCCATCAGTCGGTTGGCAATTTTGATCGGATTTTCGATCGCCGCTGGGGTAACCCGCACCACAAAGGTTTTGGGCATGCCCTCTAGCGGGTTTTCGATGGCAATGCCCAGGCTTCCCAGAAGAGCGTCAATTGTGTCCTTGGTCGTGTCGGGGGCAAACTGCACCGTGAGCTGGGCGGTGAGATAGACCCAGGTTTGAGGGCTATCGACCAAGCGGTAAACGTGACTGGCAAAGCGCACCGTCGGGTCTTGGCGGGCCGTGGTTAGCGCTGCTTCCAAACTGTTTTCGGCCATCTGCCACTCTACCAGCTGCCCTCCGGCCACTGGGCGCACAGCAAGAGGATTCAGGCGCTGTTGCAGTGGTGCTAAGGCCGAAGCTGCCGTGAGCCGAGTGGTGAAGCGGGCGGGCACTTTTTCGAGCAGCAGCTCTTCGCCGCCGCGCTGCAAGATTTCTCCTCGAAAATTGCTGCGGGGACCGTTGGGCAAACGAGCATCGGAGGGAAAGGCGGTCATTGATGAGTTGGCCCCCGGCGGGAACTTTTTGCCACTGGAGTAGTCTGTGACATGGCTATGGTGTTAACCCGATATACCCTAGGACAGTTGCCTGACTGGGTTGGAAATCGGTACTGCGCCATACCGAGATGATAAGATACCCCAGTGATTTTCTGTTTAATTGTCCCTCACTGCTTTGTTGTCCCTCACGGCGTTTTACTCTATGGTCGTCTTTACCCGTTTTCTGCGTCAGTCTTGGGGCGGTTGTGCCGCCGCCGCCCTATCTATTGCCCTGGTTGCAGGGGGATCTGGGGTGGCCCTGGCCCAGGAGGGTAGTGGCTCTGACCCGGTGCGACCGCTGAACCAGGCTAGTAGCTCTCTCAGCATTGCCTCGGGGCAGCAGTTGATGGCTGAGGCCAGTGCCGCGATCGCCGACCAAAACTACCCCCTCGCGGAAGAAAAGCTCAAGGCGGCAAAGGATAGCTTCAACCAGATCTCAACCTACTACCAAGAGCTGGCCCAGATGTTTGTCGGCGTTGACACCCAGATCAACCGCAGCAACCGAGAAAAAGCGCTTGAAACTGCTCAGCTGCGCGATCAGGCTTCTTACCAGCTGGCGCTGGTCTATCGTTCGCAAAATCAGGCCAGTGAGGCGGTGCCCCTGCTGATGGAAATTCTCCGCAGCCAGCAGCCCACCCGCGATCTGGGCCAGCGGGCCTATCAACAGCTGTTTGAGCTGGGCTTTGTCGATGAACCCTACAATGGCCGGGCGGCTGCCACCCCAGTCGAACCGGCTGAGCCAGCTGAGGCAGTCGAGCCAGCTGCGCCGACTGAATAAGCGATCGCCCCTCCATCTTTCTCAGTCAGCTATGGCTAGATTCCATGCACCCGGTTAACGACTGGAGACTGCTCCTGGCAATATGGTCTCAGGGGATTTGAGTACCCCAGCCATCTATCCCCCAAGGAAACTGTCCATGATTACTCCCGACCAGGTTAGCACCATGATCAAAGCTGGCCTTCCCGATGCCGATGTGCAGGTGCAAGATTTGACCGGTGGCGGTGACCATTACCAGGTGGTTGTGGTTTCATCGCAGTTTGCGGGGCGCAGCCTGGTGCAGCAGCACCAACTGGTGTACGGGGCAGTGCGCGAAGCCATGTCCTCCGAGGCTATCCATGCGTTAGCCTTAAAGACCTATACCCCAGAAGATTGGGCCGCTCAAAGCGCCTGACCCTGGGCCTCGCTTTGTCTTAACCGTTTGTTCTGTTCTGCAAGGGTATCAACGCTATGGATTCGGCAACTAAAGAAAGACTCGATCAGCTGGTGCAAAACAACACCATCATGGTGTTTATGAAGGGCAACAAGCTCATGCCCCAGTGCGGGTTCTCCAACAACGTCGTGCAGATTCTCAACGTTCTGGGAGTGCCCTTTGAGACCGTTGACGTGCTGGCCGATGCAGATATTCGCCAAGGCATCAAAGAGTACTCCAACTGGCCCACCATTCCCCAGGTGTACGTCAATGGTGAATTTGTTGGCGGTTCCGACATTCTCATTGAGCTGTACCAAAACGGCAAGCTTCAGGAAATGGTGGAAATTGCCATGGCCTCCTAGGGTTTTGGGATAGCCAGACCGGCTAAGTTGTTCTATAGCAAGTTTGAACTCAGCTCAGCCCCGAGTAATCGAGGGCTGAGCTGAGTTGTTTGGGCTGATCCCCAGATCTGCTGCGCTTCAAGCGGTATAGGTTGCCCCTAGGCCGAGCGATCGCAGCCCCCGGCGGTAGGTAATCGAAGTTTTATCGGCCCCAATGTGCGATTCTGCTGACATATCGAGCGGCAAATCTTCGGGGTATTGGGCTTCTACCACCTGCTTATCTTCCTCAAACACCTGGTAGTTAAATTCGTACACGGGTTCTAGGGGCATATCCTTATCAAAATTGCGGCAGATGGGCACAAACACCCGAGTCTTACGAGCCGAGATTGGGCTCGCCGCATTGAGAATACACAGCCGCCCCTCTCCTGGAAAGTGCACCGTCAGCCGGGCCGTAAACGGTAGGAACACCTCAAACACCCGCAGCCACTGAAAGTCTGCCGGCGCGCGGTCTTGCATGGCTTTTGGGAAATTGCTCACGCTGCTGAGATACTCTGCCCGCAGGCCGTGCTCAGTCGGGTTAACCTCATAGCGCGGCACCACTGGATTGTTGATATCGCCGAAGGTGTCGGTATGCACCCAGGCGAAATGAGCTACATCCAAAAAACCTTCGATCTGTCGGCCTGCCGCTGCCTCTAGGTCTACAGTATCGGGCAAAATTTGCTGATAGTCGGGGTCATTCCACTCGGGCAACTCGGGTAGGGGGTATTGGTCACTGCCGCTGAGGGTCGTCCAGATCAGGCCATAGGCTTCTTTGGCTGGGTAGGTTTTAAGGCACAGTTTTTTGGGAATGCTGGCCTCTGGGTTCGCGGGCACCTTGACGCACTGACCATCGGCAGCGTAGTGGAAGCCGTGGTACTTGCAAACCAGATGGTCGCCCGCTACCCAGCCCATACTGAGGGGAATGCCTCGGTGCAGGCAAATATCGTTGGCCACCGAAAGACCGCCAGCCGTGCGCCAAATTACCAGCCGCTGATCGAGCAGGGTAGCGGTGACGGGGCGATCGCCCACATCGCGGCTAAAGGCAATGGGATACCAGAACGGGTAAAGCGCATCCCAGTCTGATTCGGTAAAAGTGCATCCCCTTGGGTAGGTCTGTTGATGGGCCATAGCAATGCCTTCCAAAATATCCTGTTAGGCATAGCAGACTCCATCAGCCTCAGTCTGATGCTAGCAATACAGCGCCGCAGCACCCCGGTCTTTCCCCAGGTTGGTATGGTAAACCAGGCAAATGAATCCTTCGCTATGACCACAACTGCTCTGCCCCCGGCCTTTCAGCAGCGTCTTGACGGCGCTGCGATCACGCGCCCGATGGTGCGACTTTGGCTGTTGGCCGCCAGCTTAATTGCCCTAGACGGGTTTGACTTTTTTATTATTGGAGTTGCCCTACCGTTTTTGCAGCGTGACTTAGACCTGGGGCCAGCGGCGGTTGGGGCTGTGGCGGCGGCGGCGATCGCTGGTTCCCTGCTGGGCTCGCTATTCCTCGGCCCGCTCACCGATAAGCTGGGCCGCCAACCCATGCTGATTGCCGATGTCATTCTATTTGTGGTGGCTACCGCTGGCACAGCCCTGGCCTGGAACCTGTCGTCGCTACTGGTCTTTCGGGTATTGGTTGGGGTGGCGATCGGGGCCGACTATCCCATCAGCGTGGCTTACATCGTCGAAAATGTGCCCACGCGCCACCGCGATCGGCTAGTTATTGGCGCGTTCTCGTTTCAGGCCGTGGGGGCGCTGCTGGGGGCGCTGGTAGGCGTCGCCATTCTGTACGGATTTTCGGTGGGCTATCCCGGCGACGAGCAGATAGCGATTCACTATGCCTGGCGCTGGATGCTTGGGGTGGGGGTGGTTCTAGCGCTGGGGGTCGCGCTAGCCCGTCTGGCGGTCTCCTTTGAAAGCCCCGCTTACCTGCTGGCCCAGGGCGACTATGAAGGGGCATCTGCCATAGCCTCTGAGCTGTTGGGGGAGCCCATTACCCTAGAGCCCGATCCCATGTCACCAGACAACCACCCTAAGCTGCGCTATCGAGACCTGTTTGCGCCGATCTATCGCCGTCAGACGCTGCTGGCTGCGGTGCCCTGGTTCTTGCAGGATATTGCCACCTACGGCGTGGGCATTTTTACCCCGGTTATTTTGGGCGTTTTGGTGTTTAGCGGATCGTCGGATCTGGTGGCGCAAACCCTGGCCTCAGCTAAGGGCTCGGCTCTAGTCGATGTCTTCTTAATCCTCGGCTTTGTTCTGGCGGTGCTGCTGGTGAAGCGGCTGGGGCCGATCGCACTGCAAATCGTTGGTTTTTTAGGTATGGCCCTAGGGCTAGGGCTGCTGGCGGCTTCGGCAGGGCTGCCAGCCGAGAGCCGCGCGGCAATGGGGTTGATTTTTGGCGGCTTTCTACTGTTTAACCTGTTGATGAATGCCGGCCCCAATGCCACCACTTTTCTCCTGTCGGGGGCCGTGTTTCCGGCTGCGATTCGAGCGAGTGGGGCCGGGTTAGCGGCGGCCATCGCCAAAGCTGGGGCGGTATTAGGCACCTTTGGGCTGCCGGTTCTACAGCAGGCTTTGGGGCTGGCTCCAACCCTAGGGCTGTTGGCGGGGTTGTGCGTCATGGCGTCCCTGGTGACGTGGGCCTATCGCCAGGCAGTAGACCCGCTAAGGCTGGTGGAGGATGGGGCGATCGCCGACTCCGTGCATGAGGTCTCGGCTTCCTGGCGGTAGCGGGCTGGCGCTGAGCAGCGCCGAAGCCTCGGCCGCAGGCATGGGCTTGGCCCAGTAGTAGCCCTGGCCAAACTCACAGCCCAGCGATCGCAGTGCTGCCGCCTGCTCCTGGGTCTCAATGCCTTCGGCAATCAAGTCCATCCCCAGGGTGTGGCCTAGACCAATAATGGTGCGCACAATCTCGTGGTCTTCGCGGCTGTCTCCCATATTGCGAATGAAAGACTGATCGACCTTTAGGGTGTCGATGGGGAATCGTCGCAGGTAACTCAGCGATGAGTAGCCGGTGCCAAAGTCGTCCATCCCCAGTTTGCAGCCCAGGGCTTTGAGCCCCAGCATTAGGTCGATGGCGGTCTCAACATCCCCCATGACCATGCTCTCGGTAATTTCAAGCTTGAGGCGGCGGCCGTCGAGGTTGGTCTCCCGCAAAATTTGCCCCAGCTGGTCGGCTAGATGGGGCTGTTCAAACTGTCGCCCCGATAGGTTGACGCTGACCATCAAGGGGTGGTTAGGGAAATCTTCTTGCCACTGACGGGCCTGGCAGCAGGCAGTGCGGCAGATCCACTCGCCCAGGGGCAAAATCAGCCCCGTCTCTTCTGCCAGTGGAATAAACCGCATGGGAGACACAAACCCCTGGCGGGGATGCTGCCAGCGGATCAGGGCCTCAAACCCGGCCACATCCCCCCTTTCGAGGTCAACAATGGGCTGGTAGTAGAGCACAAACTCTTCGTGGGCGATGCCGTGGCGCATCTCGGTTTCCAGTGTGAACTGGTCGGCGGCCGTGGCCATGCTGGCCGCAAACACCTGGTAGCGGGTTTGGCCAGAGCGCTGGGCGCGATACATGGCGGTTTGAGCATCGCGCAGCAGGTTCTCAGCGGTGTGAGCCTGCTGGGGTTGAGGTACTACAATCCCGATGCTGGCGGTCATGGCAATGTCTTGGTTATTTAGGCTAAAGGGCTCTCCCAGCGCCTGCTGGATGGCATTGGCTAGATTGGTCAGAAACTCCTGATCGCTTTGCCGCAGGGCCAGGGCAAAGTCATCGCCGTTGACCCGACCCAGCTGGGCCGTGCGGGGAATCACCCGTCGCAGGCGCTTAACCATTAGCAGCAGCAAGCGATCGCCCGTGGCCTGCCCCAGACTGACATTCACCTGCTTAAAACGGTCAAACCCCACCACCATAATGCCCGGTGGGCTGAGGTGCTGCCGCCCGGCCAGGGGCGACAGGTGTTGATTCAGGTGATTGAGCCAGGCCTGGCGATTGAGCAGCCCCGTGGGCAGATCGCGGCTGTAGGTATAGAAGAGCCGATGGGCCATAGTCACTGCCAGGGCCAGGGAAAACCCCACCGAGGGTTCTAACACCGGAATCCAAACCGTGTGGAGAAAGAGCCCCCAGCCCAGAGAATAAAGTAGCCCCAGGGCTGTCAGACTCCCGAGACCAAGCCCTAAAGGATGGCCAAACTGCCAAGCTAAAATCCCCCCGACTATGGCCCAGCCCCATAGCCACAGCCCCTCTCCCCATCGAGGCCAAAAGCTAAAGGTCGAGCGCTGGTGCTGAGCGATATCGAGCAGGTGGCTGATGATGTGGGCATGGATGATAACGCCAGGGGCATTAAAGGTTTCGATATCGTTGCTGTAGGGGGCATACAGCATGTCTTTGTCGTTGCTGTAAGGGGTGTACAGCATGTCTCTGAGGCTGGGGGCGAGGGAGCCTATGACCACAATGCGATCGCGAATTTGATCGGGGTCTACCTGCCCTGCCATAAGCTCGCTCCAGGACACTGTAGGAGCTGGGCTGTAGCGGCTGCGATAGTTCAGTAGCGTTTGATAGCCGCGCGTGTCAGCCCGCTGGTAGCCCCCGTGATAGGTCTCCAGGGGCAAAATCGGCATTTGTCCTAGCCACAGAGCCTGGGAATCGTAGCGAAACTTTTTGCCAACGGTGGCCAGATAGCGTAGGCTGACCCGCAGAGCAAAAGAATAGTACGCCTGATCATCCCCAGCTACAAACAATAAGCTGCGCCTCAACACCCCGTCTGGGTCAAGGACAAAGTCATTGAAGCCAATACGCTCCGGCGGAACTCCTGGCGGCGCAGCAACATCGCCAATAATGTTGGTGATGGCGACTAGGTTATCGGCCTGAAGCGCCGATGCTAGCGCCTGTTCTCCAGGAGAATGGGTTAAATCTCGGTAGAGATCGAGGCCGATGACCCGTGGGTCATGCTTCTGAATTTGGGTCAACCCCTCAGCCAAAACCTGATCACTCAGGGGCCAGCCGTAGCGGCGTAGATCGGCTTCGCTGACACCGACGATCAGCAGTCTGTTGTCGGCAGCGAGGTCAACCCGCCGCTGCATAAATTGGTCAAAGACTTTAAGTTCCAGCGGTTCTAGCCAGCCCAGAGACTGTAGACCCAGCAGCAGTATTGACGTTAAGACGCTGGTCAACAGGATTGATCGTCCCGCTATGCGCAGGCGATTGGGTATGGGAAAGAGCATTGGCCATCGGCGAAAGAACTCCATGGCCGGTGATTACTGCACAACAGTAGCGAGATCGAGGGTTTCTAGCAGACGATTCCACTGAGCCTGAACCAGTGCGTTGTCGGGATGGGCCTGACGTAGCTCTACCAGCAGCGCGATCGCATCACTCCAGAGCCCTTGGGCCTGATAGGTCTCGACTAAGTCGAGCTGAGTTTCGACCAGGGCCGTATCGGCTGGCGCGGTGGTGAGGGGTACCCGGCGCAGCCAGCCCTCTAGCACCACATTCTGGGAGAGATCGCGGGGGTTGCAGGCAACCACAAAGTACCAGTGGTAATCCTGGTCGGAGTTAACCAAGTTAGCAGGTAGGTGTACCCCAACGAGGGGCTCAGCACCGGCCACCAGGGTGGTCTCGTACAGCCGATTTTCGTCGGCATCGTGGAGAATAAACTGGCCGTGGTAGGGGGTCGCGGCTGTCGGTACCGAAAAGTAAAGGGAGGGGCGATCGCTGGCGGTCACCCCCAGGTTGCTGGCGGGGTTTAGCGCTGCCAGAGACCGGCTGTCAATGGCACAGTTGCCACGGGTGCCGCCCCCCACCCGACGGCCCGGAAATGCGCCGCGATCGCCGCCGCTAGACTGCGCCAACCCTGGCTCTGAACCCACCAATGCCGCCAGTCCCAGCGCCATAGCCAGGGCCAGCAAAAATCTTGATTGAGTGACGGTGCCCATGGTGAGAAAACTCTGATTTAGTCTAGTAACTGTCTTCTTCAAGGTAGTAATGTCTGATGGGGGAAAGAACCGTGATCTTACCGGGGACAGATCTGAGGGCTTTAAGTTTTGGTAAATGCTGATTAAGCTCCAATCAAGTTGCTCGGCTCAGGCCAATCGGATCTACCACGGGCTGCTGATCAAACTGAACCCAGCCCAATAGTAGGGAGAGGACAAATCGGCTCCAGCGCTGGTCTGTAAATCACTCGGTACTGTTACCGCACCTCGCGGCAGCAGCAGTTGGTCACCCTCAAACCGGGCTTCTCCCCGCAGCATGGCGAGCTGGGCCTGGCGCAGAGCTTCGCTCTTCGTAGTCGTTTGCCCCAGGTGGCTGTAGAACTCATTCATCAAGGCCAGAGTGCCCGCGTCATCCACATTCCACAGGCTGGCCAGGGCCGACTTCACCCCCGATTGCAGGGCCAGCCCCGCAAAGCCCAGCTCCGCTTCATCGTCGCCTACGGCGGTGCGGCAGGCACTCAGCACCAGCAGCTCTAGGGAGGGCGAGTTCCAGTTCATCTGGCGCATGTCGTCTAGGCTGAGCTGGCTATCCCACAGCTGAATGTAGGAGTTGCTGGGGTCGCCGGGCTCAAACACCGCATGGGTGGCCAGGTGTACCACGGTGGGCGATTGGGCCCGCAGCCACAGTCGCAGGTTGGGCAAGGTAAACCCTTGGTTGAGGAACGATCGCCCCTGCCAATTCTCCCCCTCGGGCCGGGTACCGCGCAGCTCTGACAAAATACTGGAGAGTTCGGTAGGCACCGCTGGCAGTGGCTCCTGGGTGTCAAACTCTGAGGCTCCCATGGCCAGAATATTGCCGGGGCGTAGGGGCGTGTAGTCGGTCTGAATCAGGTTAAAGGCTGGAATTCGGGTGAGGCTGTACTTCTCAATCAAGAATTGCTCGCCGTCGTGGAGGGCGGCCAGGGGCACGCCGCGCACGCCGCCACCGAGACAAAACAGCAGGGTGTCGATGCCCTGCGCCGCTAAAAACTCGGCTTCGTAGGGCTCAATAATCCACTCGTGGAGTTTTTGGGCGGCGGGACGATTGCGCCGGGGCACTACGCTGCTGGTCTCAATCATGAAATCGTTGACCGTCGCGCGCAGGAGGTCGTCGGGCACGTCGTAGAGATCGCGCACAATGGGCTGGCCCTGGGCAGTCAGCAGCACCAAATGCAGGTGGTCACCCCGAGGAATCACCCAGATGACGGCGGGGTTGGTGCCGGTTTCGGCTCCCATGCGGGCCAGGGTAGCGGCGATTTCGTTAGGCCCCTGGGTGACGGCCATCGGCTCGCCACCAAAATATTCGGCAAAGTCTTCCTCTAGCCCCTGCTCCATCGCCAGCACCTTTTCGCTGAGGGTTTGGGCGCTGGCGGGCAGGGCGCTGAGGGCCGCGATCGCCAGCGCCATTCCCCATGCGGCTAGCACTGACAAGCGTTCTGGTCGAGCTGAATTGGGTTGAGCGGTATGAGACTGAGGCGATCGCGGGCGAAAACTCTTAAACACAGGGGTGTCCTCAATGCACGTTGGGTTAGCGCAGGGCGCTATGGCCAAGAGTGCCCACTGGGAGAACAGTCCTTCCGCTCAAATTAAGTGAGTTAATGAACAATTTATACTGAGCTGCTATGGAAAAGCCCTTAGATAGCCGTCATCGCTGACGTAGGTGCTTCTTCAATCTCTGGCGCGACTTCTTCAAAGCGAATCACGTCTTGGCGAGGGCTAGCATGGCTGACCCGCACCTGAAACTGCTCTCCTAGAGCCACGGCTCGGTTAAAACGCATGGCCAACTCCAGGCCCAAATCTTCTACCATAATTAACCCTAGTCCTTCGTCTTCGCGCAGCCAGCGCAGCAGCATCACATCCCAGGGTTGGTCTTGGTGGCGACGCAGGTATTCTAGAGCCCAGTAGCGCTTAGTCTGGCGCTCGACCAGGGTGGCCTCGTAGGCGGCAGAGCTAGCGCCAATGGCCAATTCGGTCACTTCGGTAGACGAAAACGGCAGCGGCTCGCCCCGCAGATGGGCTTTGAGCTGAAAGTGGGTCACCAGATCGAGGTAGCGACGGATAGGGGAAGTGACCTGGCTGTAGCTGTCTAGCCCCAGGGTGGCGTGGCGGCTGGGGGTGATGCCCACTTCGCTGCGGGTCATGCAGCGGCGAATGGCCGAGTCGCGCACCCAGCCTGTGGGCAGCGAAATCAGCTCTTCGTCGGAGGGTAGCTCGGGCTGGGGCTGGCTGCGAAAGGGAATGGCGAGGGCGTGGGTTTGCCCGTAGCGGGCAGCTACTTCACCCGCCAAAATCATCATCTCGGCCACCATTTGCCGGGCTGTAGAGTCGTTGAGGACTTCGATGACAATGTCGTCTTCGGCCTCAGATACTTTGATACTTGACTCGGGCATGTTGATGCTGATTGCCCCTTGGGTGAGCCGCCACTGGCCGCGCACCTTGGCCCACTGGGCCAGCCCTTGGATCTCAGGCTCGGCGGTAATGCCCAGCTCTAGCATTTCATCGACATCGTCGTAGGTGAGGCGGTAGGTGGGGCGAATCAGGGTGGGGTGAATTTGATAGTCTTGAATATCGCCGTCAGCGGTAAGGGTGATGCCAAAACTGAGGGCACAGCAGGTTTGCCCCTGAATTAAGCTCATGGCCCCCGTAGCCAACTCCATAGGGAACATGGGAATCATGCCGGTGGGCAGATAGATTGTTGTGCAGCGGCGGCGGGCCTCAAGATCTAAATCATCGCCGGGCATGAGCCAGCGGGTGGGGTCGGCAATGTGAATCCACAGGCGCTGGGTACCGTCGTCTAGGCTCTCTAGGCTCAGGCCGTCGTCGATTTCTTGGGTGCTGGCGTCGTCTACGGTGTAGGCCTTGAGGTGGGTGAGGTCTACCCGGTGGGCATCGGGGTCAGGCTGCGGAGACTGGAGACGCTGCTGCGCCATGGCAAGGGTTTCCTCAGAGAAGTGACCGGGAACTTGGCTGCGCCTGAGGGCCAGATTTTCGTGGATGCTCCATAGCCCCAGTGCCACTAGGGTATCAAATGCACCTGCTGCTGTTGGGGTAGTACCTAGGGCGTTAAGAATTTCTACGGCCTGGGGGCGCTGGCTTGACTCGTCGCCAAGCAGAGCTAGTCGCTCCAGGATTTCGAGGCGGGGGCGATCGCTCTTTTCCCACCCAACCGGCTCCCCGGCCATGGCCTGACGGGCTTTGGTGATAAACGATTCCCACTCGTGCTGGCGCTGGGCCTCACGCTCGAGTTGCAGCCGCAGTTCGTCAACTTGGGCAGCGGGGCGGGGTTCGTAGCGATCGCCCTTCTGCTTAAAGAAAATCTTGTCTTCCACCAGCAGTCGGTGGGCCGCGTAGCAAAAGGTGGGGCTTTGGTCAGAAAATAGTAGCTCTGCCAAATTGGCCGGGTCGGCAGACTCCCCGGCTTCGGTGAAAAACTCCCAGGCGATCTCTAAGCTGGACGGATCGATGTATGACCCAGCCTCGGCCGCGAAGGGGGCAATGTCGGTGGGTTTATAGGTGTTGCCGCTAACCTCATAGGTGAGGTCGCGGGAGTGCAGGGTGTGGGCTTGGCCCCGCTCGTCGATCACCACCCAGTTTTTTTTGCCCTCGGGCCGGTCTACTACCCCAAGACGGGGCTGCCCCTGGTGCTTAAATTCGACTAGCGTTCCTTTGTCAACCAAGCCAACACCCTAGCGATCGCCATCCCTAGCCTAGCCTAGCCTTCCCCATTCACATAGGGCAGCAGGGCGATAATCCGCGCCCGCTTGATGGCAGTGGTGAGTGCCCGCTGTTGTTTAGCGGTCAAGCCAGTGATGCGGCGGGGCAAAATCTTGCCGCGCTCGGTGATGAACTTACGAAGCAGATCGACGTCTTTGTAGTCGATCGGGTCTTCGGGCTTGATTGGAGATACTCGACGACGAAAATAGGCCATGGGTGCTCGTTACTTGATTTCTTTGTGGATGGTGTGCTTGTTGCAGTGGGTGCAGAACTTTTTGAGTTCGATGCGGTTGGTCGTGTTACGACGGTTTTTTTGGGTGGTGTAGCGAGATACACCGTTGGAGCGCTTATCCGGGTTGGTTCGGCACTCGGTGCACTCTAGGGTTATGACGAGGCGGACGCCTTTAGCCATGACGGTTTACCTGAAAATAGGGCGGGCAAAAATAATACACAGTCTTTCATTATTTCACAGGCTGCTCAGATCTGCCAAATTTGATTTTGTAAAACCGTTGGTTAAACAGCGTTAAACGCCGTAGGGTGCATTCGCGAAGCAATGCACCATTTAGGGTCTGACTCGGGGCTTGGGTGTTGCGGCGCACAATCTGAGCTGAAAACCAGATCTGCTGCCGGGGCCATTTCGCTGGCCCCAGACCCCCATCGACAAGGACGTTCCGTCGTCCTTGACCTCACGGAAAGGACTAACCGATCATCGGTTTAAACCTATGTTCTGCAAATTGGCCTGTAGGGAACATTCACCCTCTAGGCTCTCTCCCTCATCTTCCTCACTCACCACCTCACCTTCCTCACTCACCCACCCACTCCCTACCCCTTACCCATCCACCTTCTGCTCCACCCCAAACCCCACCAGCGCCAAGTTATCTAGCGGCTCTCCCTCAGCGGGGCGGTGGTAGTTGAGAATGCGGCGAATGCGGGTGTTGGGGTTGGCCAGCAGAATGGAATCGACGGAGACGACGCGGGTGTAGGGGGTGGTCATGAGCAGTTCGCGGTTGCTCTGGTCGTAGGTGAAGGTGGAGATGATTGGGCGGTCTTCTTCGTAGGCGCGATCGCGCAAATAGTCCCCGGCTAGAACAGTCCCCGTTTGCTGCTTGGGCACGAACAGGGCTCGCAGCTCTTGGGAAACTTCTTCGCCCTTGTCAGAGATGGTGTGGAAGGCGAGCTGAAAGCCGGGCAGCTGGTCGATGTTGTCTACGGGGTCGTAGCCGTTGTCGGCCAGCACCTTGCGCCGCAGCTCGGGGGTGATGCCATCGACGCGAAAGTCGGTGTGCGATCGCTCCACCTCTTGCTGGGCAATGTAGTGGTAGGTGCGCTCGATCGACCATTGACCGATGCAGCAGTCGAAAAAGTAGGTGATGTCGGCTAAATCCATTGCGTTAGCCCCAGGGGATGTGCGTTACCTCCTACGGTAACAGGGTTTGCGAAGGCGCTTATCAACTACCGATAGCCCTGCTCTCAGGATGTCTCGGCGTTAAGTATTAATGCTTACAGAATCTTCCTCAAGACTGCGTAGGATAGGCGACAAGTTTGGCTAAATTACCCGGCTGGGTCATTGTCGGCCCCATTCTTGCCCACTATGATGAAACAACAAAGTTAAGAAGTCTAACAATTCTGTTTTTCCAAATTGACTTCTGATACGTCGTACCCTTCGCCTGGATGACTGATTATGCCGTTCTCCTCTGAAGCTGCCCGCCTTTTGGCTGAGCCTCTGGTGCAGGCCTTTTTTCAAGAAACCGCCGGAGATTGGCGATCGGAGCGTCGCTACTACACCCTCAAGAGCGGCGAAACCCAGGAAGTGGTCAGCCAGATCACCATTGAGTTTTTAGAAGCCGGTGCCGCTCAGCTGTTGGAGCTCGCCGATTTGCACCAGCTCGATGCTCAACAGCCGCTGATCTGCGGCACCACCGTTACCTGGGAAAGCGAGTACGTGGGCACCGGCAAAAAGCCGGTGGCAGGCAGCACTATTTTTGGGGTGCGGGGGACGACGTTGTACCGCGATCGCGGCTTTGCCACCCATAAGCCCGTTACCGCCCAGTACCACTTCAACGACAGCCGCACCCTGGTGCTCAAAACCCAGTACAACGATTCTTCATTTGAAGAGGAACTGCGGCTGATTGGTCAGCGCTACCGCACCCGCCAGACGGTGATTTCTCGCGCTGGGGAAGAGATCATGATTGGGCAGTACTTGGAAACGCGAATCTAGCGCGTCTGCACCACGGTGGGGCTAACCAGACCCCAGTGGGGGTTACCTTCGCCTGTGGTGAGGCTGACCCAGCCCAACCCTTCGCTGGTGCCAACCCAAATCTTGTTGCCCGTATTGGGCGACAGCGAGAGAATGCGCCCGGAGGGCAAGGAGGGCACCTGACCTAGCAGTTCACCGCTGTCGGGCTTGATCTTAAACAGCCCCGTGGTAGTGCCAACCCAAAGATTGCCAGCGCTGTCAAACTCAGTGGATTGGACGTTGCGATCGCGCATTGTCCCTACCGATCGCACCAGTTCAGACCGCACCGGGTCTACGACCAAGAGACTGCTGGCCGTGCCGACCCACAGATTGCCTTCGGGGCCGAGGGTGAGCGACTGCACCGCGCCGCCGGGCAGGTCGCCGACTTCGCGAATGGGGAAGGCATTGGCCGTGTTGATCTGTACTAGACCGCTAAGGGTGCCAACCCAGAGGTTGTTGCGCCCATCGAGGGCGAGGGCGTTGGCGCTCACCCCCGGCAACCGCTGCACGGTGGTCATCAGCAGGCCGCGATCGGGGCTAATCATGACTAGGCCGCGATCGGTGCCCGCCCAGAGAAAGCCGCGACTGTCTACCAGCAGCGACAGCACCCGGTTGGAGGGCAGGGTGAAATTTTGGGCGGTGATGACGTTGGTACGTGGGTCAACCCGCACCAGACCATCAAAGGTGCCTACCCAGATGCGTCCGACCCGGTCTTGGGCTAGCGATTCTAGGGTGCGGCTGGGCATTCTGACCCGTTGAAGAACCTGCCCGGTCTCGGGGTTAATGCGAGAGAGACCTGCCCAGGAGCCAACCCAGAGGTCGCCGGTAAAGTCGGGCTGTAGGGCCGTTACTCTGTAGTCGCTGGTGAGGGGTGCCTGGGCGATCGCACTGGGGTAGCGGGTATCAAGGGTGAAGGGTGAGGCGTTGTCGGGGGTAGGGGATAGGGGGTAAAGACTCCCCGGTGACAACGTTAGCGACGATAGAACCAGCAGGCTTAACATATTCTCTCCCCACGGTTTGCGGTGGTGTGTAACAGCCCCTAATGGATTGCCCTGACAGGTTGCCCTTCAAGGCTTTAGGGCACCTCAAGCGTTACAGTATATCGACAATTGCTGGGGGTGGCGTCTCTGGGCTGAATTTAGTGATCAGCATCCCTTGGTCATAGAACACGGCCTGCTTCAAGGAACTTGAGAAACCCACACCTTGTTTCATCTTGATTCATAATCTTTAGTTATGAATGTATACAGATCTTTCAAAATTAAACTTATCCAATCGCTGATAGTATGCTAACCATACGGTAATTAAAAATACTAAAAGCGCTTGCAGGGCAGCCGTTTTGACGGTGCTTTGGTATTTTTACTCGTCTCAAATTTGCGTGGACTGACCGGGGCTTGGGCTGAGCAGAGGCTTCCTTCAACGAGGAGGCTGTTTTGTGTGCGGCTGGGCTACAGGGGTTCGCTTGAGGGATTTCTTAGATTCACAGGAAGGGAGACATGTCTTACTCTCAGACAACGACTCAATCAAAAGCTGGCTATAGCGCCGGGGTTAAGGACTACAAACTGACCTACTACACTCCGGACTACACGCCCAAGGATACCGACATCCTGGCGGCGTTCCGGATGACTCCCCAGCCCGGTGTGCCGCCCGAAGAGTGCGCCGCTGCTGTGGCCGCTGAATCTTCCACCGGTACCTGGACCACGGTGTGGACCGACCTGCTCACCGACATGGATCGGTACAAGGGTCGCTGCTACGACATCGAGCCCGTACCCGGCGAAGACAACCAGTACATCTGCTACGTGGCTTACCCCCTCGACCTGTTTGAGGAAGGCTCGGTTACCAACCTGCTGACCTCCCTGGTGGGCAACGTGTTTGGTTTCAAAGCCCTACGCGCCCTGCGTCTCGAAGACCTGCGGATCCCCGTGGCTTACCTGAAGACCTTTCAGGGGCCTCCCCACGGTATCCAGGTAGAGCGCGATCGCCTCAACAAGTACGGTCGTCCCCTGCTGGGCTGCACCATCAAGCCCAAGCTCGGTCTGTCGGCGAAGAACTACGGCCGCGCCGTGTACGAGTGCCTGCGCGGTGGTCTCGACTTCACCAAAGACGACGAGAACATCAACTCCCAGCCCTTCCAGCGCTGGCGCGATCGCTTCCTGTTTGTGGCTGACGCCATCCACAAGTCCCAGGCTGAAACCGGTGAGATCAAGGGTCACTACCTGAACGTCACCGCTGCCACCTGCGAAGAGATGATCAAGCGGGCCGAGTACGCCAAAGAACTCGACATGCCCATCATCATGCACGACTTCTTGACCGGCGGCTTTACCGCCAACACCAGCCTGGCTCACTGGTGCCGCGACAACGGTGTGCTGCTGCACATTCACCGCGCCATGCACGCGGTAATCGACCGCCAGAAGAACCACGGTATCCACTTCCGCGTGCTGGCCAAGTGTCTGCGCATGTCCGGTGGTGACCACATCCACACCGGTACCGTTGTGGGCAAACTGGAGGGCGATCGCGCCGGTACTCTGGGCTTCGTTGACCTGCTGCGCGAAAACTATATCGAGCAAGACAAGTCTCGCGGTATCTACTTCACCCAAGACTGGGCTTCCATGGGCGGCGTCATGGCCGTAGCCTCCGGTGGTATCCACGTGTGGCACATGCCCGCGCTGGTAGAAATCTTCGGCGATGACTCCGTGCTGCAGTTTGGTGGTGGTACTCTAGGCCACCCCTGGGGTAACGCGCCCGGTGCTACCGCTAACCGCGTGGCCCTCGAAGCCTGCGTTCAGGCCCGTAACGAAGGCCGCGACCTGGCCCGCGAAGGTGGCGACATCATCCGCGAAGCCTGCAAGTGGTCGCCCGAACTGGCTGCCGCCTGCGAACTGTGGAAGGAAATCAAGTTCGAGTTCGACACCGTTGACACCATCTAAATGGCTAGCGGGTACTGCGGTATCCGCTGGGCGGCGACTTAGGGCGCGTTGGTCAGTCCACCGATTTGCAGGGTCTCAAAATTCTTTGGGAATGCTGCGCAAGTTACCGAATCTGACAACTATTCGGGCTTAGATCAGGGCTACCAACCGCCCGACTGGCGGGGTCTACGTCAATCGTTCGAGAGACACCGATGGACCTTAAGCAATCGGCTAAAGAGACCGCTAAGGTGCTCACTAGCTACCTGACGTTTCAGGCTGTGAAAACAGTACTGAATCAGCTCAAGGAAACCAACCCCGCCCGCGCCTATTGGCTGAACGGGTTCTCAACTAAAGAAGCGCTTCAGGATGGCGAAGCCTACCTGAGTGCCCTACTCACCGAGAGCCCAGACCTGGCGATTCGAGTGATGACTGTGCGGCAGCACATTGCAGAGGGTATCTGCGAGTTTTTGCCCGAGATGGTTGTCACTAGCATCCAGCAGGCCAATATGGAACACCGCCGCCAGCATTTAGAGCGCCTGACTCAGCTCGGAGATGCCGAACACACCGTCGATTCAGAATTTGTTGAGGGCACCGATGTCCCGCAAGAATCTGCGGCTGATGCTGACCCCTCTCCTGATTAGGCGATTAGTCTCAACTCTGTTGCTCATTTGTTTAGTTCACGGCGTCAGCCGATCGCACCCTAGTTAACCTAACGAGGATCTATGAAAACTCTGCCCAAAGAGCGTCGTTTTGAAACGATGTCTTACCTGCCCCCTCTGACAGATGCCCAGATCGAGCGGCAAATTGCCTACATTCTCAAGCAGGGCTATTTCCCCGCCATTGAGTTCAACGAAGCCTCGAACCCCGAGGAGTACTACTGGACCATGTGGAAGCTGCCCCTGTTCAACGCCACTTCTACCCAAGAAGTGCTGAGCGAAGTGCAGGCCTGCCGTTCTGAGTACTCCAACTGCTACATCCGCGTAGTGGGCTTTGACAACGTCAAGCAGTGCCAGATCGCTAGCTTCATCGTGCACAAGCCCGGTGCTACCAGCAGCGGCTACCGTTACTAAGGTCTACCTATAAGGGGTTAGACAATGAGACAAAAAGCGGTGAGGATTTCCTCGCCGCTTTTTTTGCTTATCACGCTAGCTTTACTACTTTTCACAACTTATCTTCTCCGTAGAGCTGATATCAGACTGCTCATTCGTATTGACGATATGAAAAATGATATCAAACAGAGGTTTAAAGTTGTAGAACATACAATCATCCATCTTCGGGACTAAACTTTCGGAAAATTCCACTTTCTTGTTATCCTTGATTTTAATCAAATGAGGCTTATCAGCCTTAGTTTTCCCTACGTCAACGCCATCATTAGTTTTCATGTAAATATCTAATTTCTCAAAGTATTCCTCGTTCTCTAGGATTTCTGGCGGAAACATCATTTCGATGGACAGATTTTGATCCTTGGCGAACTCCTCTTTGCCAGCAGGAATTGGCAGTAAAAAAGCAAACGCTTTACGGTTCTTGTGAACTTTATACTCAAACCCACCTGGTGTACTCTCAGTACTAAAATTCCTGTCCAGTTCGAATGCTTTGAAGCCTTTTTTGTCTCGGTCAAAAATCCCTACCGTTACGTAAGAAGAATCTGGCAAAGTGCCAGTTAGAACAGTTTTGAGAGTGTCGGCTCCTGCCGCAGAACCTCCATGTTCCTCTGGCAGTGTGTTACATGACTTCATCGCGAATGGGATAGAGTTTTCTTTGTGAATTCGCTTCCAAGCTTCATTTAATATGGTTACATCAGTTTTTCCTTCAGTTAAAACCACTGGATACTGCGATGTTTTTAACTCTTGGTAAATTAATTCTGTTCTCTGATATGACTCGCGAGCATTATCTATTGCTTCGCTCATCTTCACATGCATATCTGAGAGCAGTGCTATATGACCAAGTTCTTCGGCAAGAATTATAGCAGGATCCTTCTCAAGAGTGCCTTGAACCTTTTGCTTATGAACATTCGTAATTTTTGTGATGCCATCCACTCTATTCACAAAAATAAGGGATGGAGATTCATCCTTTAAATCAATAAAAGCAGGGGAATGAGATGTTACAAAAATCTGAGCATTGCCGGAGTATTCACTTTTGCACTTCTCGAAGAGTTCAAAGGCTCTTTTGAATTCCATGGAATTCTCTGGTTCTTCAAAGCCCCATATGTGATGCTGCTTAGAATTTTTGGCAATATAGTTCAAAATAGCAGGAATGAAGCGAATTCGAACACCATCGCCTCTATGGTCTAATGTAATCGGAAAGTCACCCTCCCCTCCTATACCTCCAGTTTGAACTCTAACTGACTGAAATAGGTCAATTGGCTCTGAAGGTAATTCAAGTCGAATAGGTATATTTGTTGAGCTTTTGAAGTCTATTTGCAGCTCTTCTACCTGAAACCCAAGATTAGCGTTTAAGCTCCGAAGTGCATCTGTAAAGTCGGGCGATGAATATATTAATAAGTTAGTCTGGAGACTAGCAAGAACTTCCTGAAACGTAACTCTATCTTTAATTGCAGGTATATAAGTAAACTTGATTTTATTGAGCAATGCGCTCTTGCTTCTACGTGCTTTATACAAATCAGTGTTTAATTTATTTGATGCAATTAATTTCTCGAGATTGTCATCTTCCAAAGGCTGGCTGCTATTGATGAACCATTTCCTTCTAACCCAGAAACTGTCGGGCAGCGTTGTTGGATAAAGCGACTCTGTATTAAACGTTAGCTTGATTTCTATAAATTGCTTTGTTTTTATCTGCTTCTTAATTTCTTCTTTTCGCTGATGATTGAAATTTTCATCGAAGTCGAAGGGTCTAGATATATCTGTTGATCCTGTAAAGAAGAGATTTAATGCCTTAAGAATATTTGATTTTCCTGCATCGTTAGAGCCAGTAATCACACAGAAGCTTTGATCTTGCTTGATTGTTTCACGGTATATAGAACGAAAATATTTTATCTCTATTTCTTTAATCAACTTGGTATTCTTCATAGTGTGCCGACTAGCAGCTCTAAATAGATAATAGTTTTATGGGCAACATAGCAGATATTCGTCAAGATACCTTATGCCCCTATTTGATCTTGTTAAATGTTTTTGAATTCCTTATTCAAGCACTTAATCTAATTTCAACTTTAGATTGCAAAATTCTGCTGAGGTCAATCTGTCCTCTGGCAAAAGAGCTGTGTTCCGTAGACACGGTCAACCCAGCGGCCAAGAATAATGGTGCGGCTGTTTGGTATCGCCGATACGGCGATGCCAAACAGATCTTGGTAGTCCACTCCAGTATTCGGGTCTGATCCGTCTGACCTCAGGCCTAGCGGGCATTGCAGGTGGCCAGCAGTTGCTGATCTAGCTCCGAGAGGGTGGCGATCGCATACATGCCCTCTAGCTCAGTTACCCCAGCCCCGCCGCTGCTGCTGGCGATAGTGGTGTCGGCCACCATCGCTACCGAATAACTCGACTCGCTCTGGTCGTAGGCGTCGGTAATCACCAGGTCAAGGGCACCCTCGCCCACCGTGCCGCGCACACAGTCAAAGGACGACGAGGGCTGATAGATAGCCCCATTCAGGCGGCCTTCCTGGGCTTCAAACACAAAGTAGACGGCCCCTACGGTATCGGCAACCGGCGACTCACCGTAGAGATAGGTGCCGTTGGGGATGCCTGGGGTGCTGCCCGATGCGCCACTGGCCATGGCCGAGAGCCCAATCACCGCAGCGGCAGCAGTGGCCAAGCGGTATAGGCTGGTTTGGACGCGATCGCCCCAGATGGGAGATTCGGATTGAGCGGCAAGAGCGGGGGAAGGGGCCATGACGGGGGTTTTCAAGCGACATAAGTAATATCCCTCTAAAGGCCGATGCCCGTGGTGATAGCCCCCCCTGGCTAGGGTGATGTTGGTAAGGTGAGGGTGTGATCTAGATCAGGCTTGCTTGCTGTGGCTAGATGTTCCAACGCATCCACCGCTGTAATGCCTCAGAAATGCCTCAGATCAGATTGTTGTGGAGCCCTGTGGGTTTACTGATGCGGGTCATCGGCAGGTGCTGCTCAACTCAGGCAAAAAGTGCCATAAACCCAGGGATATACGGACAAACCAAAGAAATAAAAAAGGAAGGAGCATTGCTCCTTCCTGAGGTTTGAAATTGTTAGGGGTTTAGCTTAAAGACGCCTAGGCCTCTTCAAGGCGAGCGTAGAAAACGCCCTGCACTTTAATGTCTACCGGCTTAGCGGTACCCATGTCGGTATCAGAGGGTTGCTCTGCTTCAAAGGTGCCGGCAACTTCGCCAGTGGCACTGTCGATTTTAGACACCCGCAGGGACATATGGCCCTGACCGATGTCAAAGGACTTCACGTTTTCCTTTTCATACTCTTCGCTGTCGCCGCTGCCGGGTAGAGCTACGGCGCTGTCATAGCCAGTGGCCAGACCGCGACCTTTGGGGTCGAGGAAGTTAGAGGTGCGGTAGGAGGGTACTTTATAGTCGCCCTCAAAGTCGATGGAGCTGTTCAGAGCATTTTGGCCCGGCTGCGACTGAGCAGATAGCCCTTTGACGGTGAACAAGAAAGGCTCTTGCTGACCACCGGGAAGCTGCACAGTGATCGCCTGGAAATCCATGCCGCCGGTCTCAGAGAACAGCAGACTGCCATCAGATTGCACGGTTAGGTCGCCGCGCACCTGGTCTAGGCTCGAGGTGTAGCGAGTCAGCACCTTACCGGGCACGTAGGTGGCCTCTTGGCGCTTGGAGGCTTCTTCTTTAACAAAGTAGGCGGTGGGCTCAATGCACATGCCTACCAGTTGATAGGTTTTGCCACTTTCTAGGGCAATGCTGCCTCGGGTCATCTCAGAAAGCTGGGGGCACTTGTTGGCCAGGCCAGTATTACGAATTTGGTCATAGGTTAGCGGCACACTACTGCTGGCACTGGGCGCTTTGCTACAGGCTGTCAGTACACTCAGGCAGATGGCCAAGAACGCAACTAAGAGGGCGCGATACCTCATGGTCTACCTCAAAATTTAGTATGTAAAAGGCGCTGTCAAACTACTCAAATAATGCGACAGCCGTCGGCTCTGGGCTGCTATGGCACCGGCCAGATAGCCCTGGCGCGAAACCATGGCGAACCACCTAGTTAGCGTGCTCGCTAGCCCGGCAACAACGCTGGGCCTGCCCTCAGCCAGTAAAGCCTCAAGTAAGCATTCTACATGGCTCTGGGACTCTTTCCTAGAATATCGGGCCTGTGCTGCCGAGGTGCTGGTATCTTGGGGTAAACCCAGTGGGGCTAAGGGTTTCAGAGTTAAGGCACATCAGAGCTTTACACAGTCTGATAGAGGTCCTGACGGCCCAGCCGCTAACGTTAAGCTATCTAACAAAATTCCTAGCTAGAGCCATGACTGACTACCCGCCCGGCGATCGCAGCGACAGTCTACCCAACGATTTAAACCAACTGTCTAACCTGATCGATCAGGCCGCCCTGGGTCGCAAGGGCAACAGTACCGATTTGCTGGCGCTGTTGCGGCTGCTAGAGCAGTGCCACCGCGACATTTGCGAAACGCTCTTCTATGAGGCACTGCCCGATAACCGCCAACACCTCTACTCGCTGCTGAGAAATATTGAAGTCAACGGCGGCTGGCCCTACATTCAGCGAATGAAGCTCCAGGCGCTGCTGGCCAATCTACCCGATTTGGATTTGGATACTCTCTTTCCGCCGAGGGTGATGCTGCTTGAGGACGATCAGTTTCCGGGGGAAGAGAAGTAGGTGTTGCTGAACTGAAACATAAATTTGGGTAGGGGTAAACAGCCGTTTGCCCCTATGAGAGACGTTGCAGTTTTGATTCATACCGGTATTCAGCAACGCCGAAACGTAAACGGCTGCTGTCTGCGGCTCTGTGGCCATGGATGTCATGGGGGAGAGAACTCCCATGCCGCCTGCTGGGTGGCTGAGTCAACTAATCTAGTGTCTCTACCTCGGCTCTTCGCTACAACTAGTGATAAGCTGGGTCAATTTCGCTATTATGGCTGGCTTCAGGGCCACCCTAGGGCACTGCTCTAAACTGACTACTCGTTACGGCTGCGTTTGTGCTTTAAACGCTACTTTAGCCTTCGGTACAACTCCTTCTTTGTCGCACCTATGGCCAGTCATTCTGTTACAGCTCGGCTCCGTGGTTCGTTGCAGCGATTGACCAAGCCGCTGCTGGTGTCGAGCTTAGCCCTAGCGGCTGGTCTAGGAGTGCTGCCGGGTATCGCTACGAAACCAGCGATGGCGCTCAATGCCTACTGCCAGGTGACCCAGGAGGCCGCCCTGGCCAAAGAAAATCTGCGCAAGGCCGCCCTGGAGGGCGATGGCGCGGCCCAGCAGCAGTACCAGGCGATGGTGCGTCAGCACACTGAAGACCTGCGCCAGTGCCGCAGCCGCACTTGGCCCCAGCGCCAGGCGGTGTGGGTGCGACTTTATCCCTGCGATCTGCAACCCGGCATTCTCGATGCGCTGTTCGATCGCATGGTGAATCTCGGCTACAACGAGGTCTACGTGGAAGCCTTCTACGGGGGCCAGGTGCTGCTGCCCCAGGGCGATAACCCTACCGTGTGGCCCTCGGTGGTGCAGGCCCCGGGCTACGAGCGCCGCGATCTGCTAGCCGAATCGATCGAAAAAGGTCGCCAGCGTGGCCTGCGGGTGGATGCCTGGATGTTTGCCCTCAATTTTGGCTATTCCTACGGGTTGCGCAGCGATCGCGAGCAGGTGCTGGCCCTCAATGGTCGCGGTCAAACCACCTATACCTACGCCAAGGCTGGAGACTCTAGCAACCCCGACGAAGTCTTTGTCGATCCCTACAATTCTCAGGCCCAGGCTGACTACAGCCGTCTGCTGGGGGCAATCCTACGGCGACAGCCCGATGGCGTGCTGTTCGACTATGTGCGCTACCCTCGCGGCGTTGGTGCCAACTCCGTGGCCGACAGCGTTGACGACCTGTGGATTTACGGCCAGGCCTCGCGCGATGCGCTGTTTCGCCGGGCGGTAAACCAGCAGGGGCAAGAGCTGATCCGTCGCTACATTAGCCGAGGGAATCTGGTCGATCGCGACATCCAAGAAGTGCGCGATCTCTACCCCAACGAGGCAGAACCGCTGTGGCAGAGCCGCACCCCATCCCCGCCGCTGCAAGCGGGACAAGCGCCGCCCACCCCAGCCAGTCTGCGACCCCGGCTGAACGCCGAACTATGGCAGTTGAGTGTGGCCCATGCGGTGCAAGGGGTGGTTGATTTTGTCAAGGTGGCTGGGGAACAGGTGCAGCGCAGCGGCATTCAAGCCGGAGCGGTGTTTTTCCCGGAGGGCAACCAAACGGTGGGTACTGGCGGCTATGACTCGCGCCTGCAATATTGGGAGCGCTTCCCCACCTGGATGACCTGGCACCCGATGGCCTACGCGGTGTGCGGCCACACGGGCTGCATTTTAGACGGAGTGCGCCGGGTGCAGACAATGATACCCAGCGGCACCTCTCCCACGGTGACCCCGGCATTGGCGGGGATTTGGGGCCAGGCGACCTACAACCGCCCGGCGCTCGAAACCCAGATGGAAGCCCTGCGGCGATCGAACCCTGAAATTACCTCGGTGAGCCACTTTGCCTACTCCTGGCAAGACCCCGAGTTCGATCGCGTGAGAAAGTTCTGTTCGCTACAGTGAATCATCTGCCGCGCCCCATGGAACAGCCCCAAACACCATCTGGCCCAATCACTCTGGTCATTTCAGAGGTAGTTGAACCGAGCAAAGTGACCGCCTACGAAGCCTGGACGAAGGGCATCAACCACGATGCCAGGCAGTTTGAGGGCTTTTTGGGAGTTGAGGTGATTCGCCCCCGCGACCATGACCACCCTGAGTACGTGGTGATCGTCAAGTTTGAGAGCTACGATCGCCTGCGATCTTGGCTGATATCACCCATCTATCGCGAATGGATGGATCAGTCCTACGGGCTGATTGCGGCGCGATCGCAGCAGCATTTACCCAATGGTCTGGAGCTGTGGTTTACCCTGCCCCAGGCTCGCTCTAGGGGACGCGACCCTCTGCCGCCGCCACCCTACTACAAACAGGTGGTGCTGGGGGTGTTGGCGGTCTATCCGCTGATTTTGCTGGCCAATGCATTGCTAGGGCCACTGCTCGGCGGGCTACCACCGTTGCTGAGTCTATTTATCTCGGTGATTTTTGTCTCGGCGTTGCTGACCTATCCGGTGATGCCTTGGCTCAGCAAAGGCCTAGAGTTTTGGCTCTACCCAAAAGCAGGTCGAAGATAAATTTTGGCGCAGGCGATGCTGCCAAGAACTCTTACTGAGTTCCGCCTCAGAAAATTTTATCTGCCGATCCAAGTTTATTGACAGCGACCATAAAACTCACAGGCAGTGCTTTTCCAAATGCCGTTTGTATTCTTCGAGCGCGAGCGCAATGTCGGGGTTCTTGAAGATATCGAATACCCCGAAATCTGGGAGAATATCGTAGCCGCAGAATTTGTAGTTGGACGTGATGTTAAGGAACAAATCGTCCCGCCCCTTGCCGCCGAATAATATACTGTCAGGGTTGTTGAAGGCTTCTAGCGGCGCATTCCAAGTGGCAGAAACCATAAACTTCTTGCCCAGCATTTTGCCGCCTGTGCCATACTGCTGGCTTGGATCGTTCCTTGTGCGACCGTCGCCATCGAGCAAGGTTTTGTTGCCGAGACCGATATTGAAGACCTCATCCACATATTTCTTATAAATCCACGGTGCACCGAACCAATTCACTGGCATCTGAAGGATGACTCGCTCGCTCGCCAGGTGTTTCTCCACCTCTTCTTCGGGGTTATAGCCTCGCTCGACGAATGTCTCGACAACCTCGTGTCCACGCTCCAAAAAAAAGGTTTTAGCGAGATCCATGAAGGCAAGGTTGAGCTTGCCCTCCGACCATCCGGCATACTTAAGGTGGGTGTTAATGATGAGTATATTCATTTAGTTAGACTTCGTTGGTAAGGTAGCTTGTGCGTATGCGAATGCACCTAATTTGTTTGTAAAGAAAAATGTCTACTCACTATCCTTATAGAGTGGATTGGGCGGAAATCTCTCGGTTTAATCCCCTTAAAATGGTGATTAAATGGAAAATCGGCTGTCTGATTGCTTTGTGGGTAACGATTAAAGAGAGGAAAATTCAGTATAACTATCTCTCCGTCATAGGGTGCGATCGCGCCTTTATCCGCGTGCTCTCACTCTATGGTTGATGCCGAGCGTCTGTACCAGAATTCTTTACCGTTAAATCTTTCTGACAGAACGATGGCTATGCAGAACTCGAAAATCTTGACGCTGTCCGCAGGTGTCACTATCACCTACAAAACCAGAACGTGGTTCCCGCGATAGACGCGTAGGTTGGGCAAACTGGCTAAGCTCCTGATGAGCAAACCAAGTAACTGAACTACAGAAGCCCTCACTATGGCACCCCCCATCGGCAAAACCTACTGGGCGATCGCAGAAGGCTACATTCCCCCCGATGACACCGAGCGATCGCCAGAGTTGGTCAGCCACGAAACCGCCTGCCTGCTCAACACCTCCGACCAGGATGCCCAGGTGAAAATCACGCTGTACTTTAGCGATCGCGAACCCGTTGGCCCCTATCACATCACCGTTGCGGCCCGTCGCACCAACCATGTGCGGTTCGACCATCTGCGCGATCCCGAGCCCGTCCCCCGAGGCACTGAATACGCCAGTACGATTGAGTCAGATATACCAATCGTGGTGCAGCATACCCGGCTCGATTCTCGTCGGTCAGATATTGCGCTACTCAGCACCATTGCCTACGCGGGGTGATCAGGGTTCAGCCCTCAAACCTGGCGGATGGAGTAGAGGCTTATGCTGTAGTCGCCAAGGCTGTGGCCATGGCTTGCCCCGCTAGCCAGCCCGTAGTCCAGGCGTTTTGAAAGTTGAACCCGCCCGTGATGCCGTCGATATTGAGAATTTCGCCTGCCAGGTAGAGCCCTGGGCAGCGGCGGCTCTCCAGGGTTTTGAAGTTGACCTCGGGCAGGGGAATGCCGCCGCAGGTGACAAATTCATCTTTGAAGACGCCTTTGCCTGCGATCGCATAGTCTCCCCGAGTCAGCTCCGTCACCAGTGCTTGCACCTGCCCCTTAGACAGATCGGCCCAGTTTAGCTGGGTGCTCACCTGGGCCCGGTGCTGAACCAAATACTGCCACAGCCGCCGCGACAGTTCTGGAAACGGTGAAAACGCCGCCACTTGTCGCTTGCCCTGATCTTGCTTGAGGCTGGTTAGCTTTTGCCGCACCTGGTCTTGCTTGAGGGCCGGTAGCCAGTTCACGGTCAGCGTTGCCCGATAGCGCTGGCTGTGCAGCCCCACCGCCCCGTAGGCCGAGAGCTTGAGCACTGCTGGGCCGCTCAACCCCCAGTGGGTAATCAGTAGTGGCCCGTTTTGGGTGAGCGCAGGGGAATCTTCCAGCGCCAGGCTGAGGTGGACGGTCTCGACTGAAACCCCCGCCAGGTCGTGCAGGGCCGGGTCAGGGATGTTGAAGGTAAACAGGGACGGTACGGGCGGCACCAGGTCGTGACCCAGCTTGAGGGCCAGGCGATAGCCGCCGGGGCTGCTGCCGGTGGCCAACAGCAGGCGATCGCAGTGCCACTCAGCTCCGGCGCGGGTCGTTAGCCAAAAGCCCTCGTCGTCGTGGTGAATTTGGGCGATCGCCTGGCTGGTGTGGATCTGAATGCCCAATCTCCGGGCTTCCCCCAGCAGACAGTCAACAATGGTGCCCGAGTCGTCGGTGGTGGGAAACATGCGGCCATCGGCCTCGGTTTTGAGCCGCACCCCCCGCTGCTCAAACCAGGCCACCGTATCACGGGGCTGAAAGCGGCTAAAGGGGCCGCGCAGGGCGCGATCGCCCCTGGGATAGTGGGTAACCAGCGCCGCCGGGTCAAAGCAGGCGTGGGTGACATTGCAGCGCCCGCCGCCCGAAATTCTCACTTTGGCCAGGGGCTCGCGCCCGGCCTCAAAGATGTGGATAGATTGACCAGGGTTGGCTTCGGCGCAGGCGATCGCCCCAAACAGGCCCGCTGCCCCGGCCCCTACCACAATCACCGTCGCCCGCTGGGCTGCGCCCGACCTCCCAAAATCGTCGCCCCTCACGGCAGGCTCCCCGGCAAAAAGACGCTAGAGCTAACCGTCCCCTGGCGCTGGGCGCGGCGGTAGAGAATCTCCAGCTTGCCCCCCGCCTCTAGAATGAAGGCCCGCTGGCGGCGGTACAGCCCCTGAAATAGGTTGGTCAGCAGCAGGGCCACCAGGGCCACCACCAGCCCCGCCGCCGTCGAAATCAGGGCTTCGCTCACCCCAGCAGTCACGCCGCTAGCCGCCGGGCCACCGGTATCGCCCAATCGCAGGGTCGAAAAGGTCTGCATTAGCCCCAGCACTGTGCCCAGCAGCCCCAGCAGTGGTGCAACACCAACCACCGTTTCAAACAGGGTTTGAAATCGCTTCAGCACTGGCAGTTCGGCCTGGGCGGCGCTCTCTAGGGCCAGGCGAAATTCTTCGGGGGTGGCGTCGCCCAGGGTGAGGGCGGCCAGAAAAATGCGGGCAATGGGCAACTGCTGGTGCTGCTTGAGTTTGGCGATCGCCCGCTGAGGGTTTTGGTTAAAGGTGTTGAGCACCTGGGGCACTAGACCCCGCTGCTGACGGCCAATTTGCAGCCAAAACCAACCGCGCTCTACGGCCAGGGTCAGCGTTGTGAGGGAAAACAGGAGCAGCGGCCACATGACCACGCCCCCCGCTGTAAACCAGTTGCCCATAGCGCAGATGTCCTAACCCAAGAACCCAACTATGATACTGGCCAGTCGAGGTTTACGGCCTGTGGGCTTGAGGGCATAACCGTTAGTCCCGTCAGTTAACATTGAGAAACCCTGGAAACGTTTGAATGTTTCACTGCCCTATATCGCTCCCCTTCTACTCCGTTCAGGGGAAGGTTACTATATCGTGCCGGGGAAATGCTCAATCTGGGCGTAGCCGCTAAACACCAGCTGTTTACCCTGGGTCTCTAGGCGGTTGACCCGCAGCAGCACCCCATCAAGGTTAAAACGCTCTAGGTCAACCATGCGGTTGAGCACCTCCGCAAAGCCCTTGGTCAGGGTCTCCGAAATTGAGGTCAGGGCGTCGGGAATGCCCTCAGACAGAAATTCGGCGTTGGCAAAAATAATCCGCCGCCGCTTTTCGACCGTCACCTGGGCCGACATTTGAATGGGCACGTCTTGGTGGTTAGGCAAGTCGGTCTTGGCCGTAATTTTGACCAGCTGGTCGGGCAGCAGCGTGATGTTGATATCTCGAAAGGTGACGGGGTCGCCCCCCGAAAGGGAGGTGACCGCCTCGTCGGTGACCCCTTCGAGGTGCTGGCGCACCAGTTCGGCCTCAAAGGCGCGGTTGATGGCGTCTTCGTTGAGCGTTACCTGGGCCACCGCCTGGGTGGGCTGGCGCAGGCGAATTTTGCCGCTGATCGCCGACCCAACGTCGATCGACACCGCATCGGTCTCAAACATCATCTCGGCGGCCTCAAATTCTTTGCGAATAACGAGACCCTTCCCTTCCATGCGGAAGCTGTCAATGGTGCCCTGAAGGAGCTTGCTAGAGGGAGAGCAGCGCACGGCCACTTCCACAGCATCGCTGCGGCTAAACAGGTGACGCAGCGACTGGGTAGCCACAGAGTTAATCATCCGTTCGCCAAAGTCATTGGATCCTTTGGACTGAAACCCGGTAAAGCCACCAAACATAGAGGTTATTACCAACCTAATTCCCCTAATGTTGTAACAAACTATGAAGCGTTATGACAGCGGTCTTTGCTAATAGCACCCATTGTGAATGCTGATGAGGCTGCTTTAGGCGGCTAGCACAGGGCTCTCCAGAGGCTGATTTGATGACTTCAGAGCGGTGCCAGTGACCACTGATCTAGCCAAGCGACGACCCAGAGCTGTTGCTAAGGGGTCGAGACTGTGGGCCAGCATAGCCATCTCTTCTAGGGTAAGGGCTTGGCGTGCATCTGAGACAGATTCATCAGGCACCGGGTGGCACTCGACGATCAGTCCGTCGGCCCCAGCGGCGATCGCCGCCCGCGCCAGATCGGGCACCAGCTCGCGCTTGCCAGCGGCGTGGCTGGGGTCCACCATCACCGGCAGGTGGGTAATTTGTTTAAGCGCCACCACCGCCCCCAGATCCAGCACATTACGGGTGTAGGTATCAAAGCTGCGAATGCCCCGCTCGCAGAGAATTACGTTGGGGTTGCCGTGGCTGAGAATGTATTCCGCCGCCATCACAAATTCTTCGAGGGTGGCGGCCAGCCCCCGCTTGAGCAGCACCGGCCTGTCGATGCGGCCCAGGGCTTTGAGCAAATCGAAATTTTGCATGTTGCGGCTGCCCACCTGCAACACATCCACCTGGGTCACCATCGAGGGAATTTGATCGATCGCCATCACCTCAGAGATCACCGGCATCTGAAACCGCTGCCGAACGTCGTCCAAAATCCGCAGTCCGGCCTCCCCCATGCCCTGGAAGGCGTAGGGCGACGTGCGCGGCTTGAAGACCCCGCCCCGTAGCGCCTGCACGGGGGTAAGGGCCAGATGGCGGGCCACCTGCTCCATTTGCTCGGCGCTTTCGACGGCGCAGGGGCCGCCCACAATCAGCAGGGTGTCGCCACCAATGGCGACGGTGTCGGTGAGAGCCACCACGGAGCGGTGTTCTGGGCTAGATTTACGGGTCAAAACAGCGTCTTTCATGGTTGGAGGATTCAATGTAAAGAACGGGGCGATCGCAGCAGAAAACAAAAAAACCGAAGCTTGTGGCTCCGGGTCAGGTAAAGGGCATAGGAGAACCTATCACCACAAGCCTGACCCGGTGGCGTAAAAAAATCCGTAGTACCAATTGGTTGTAAAAGTCTGCATAGCTGCTAAAGCGATAAGGGCTAACAAATCAAACAAAAAACAAAACCGCAGAGGGTAAGCTCTGCGGTTCACAAGGTTGGCAACACAAAAGTTGCTCACGACCTGTGAACCGACGGCTGCCACCAAAAATAAAATGCTCTTACGGATGCGGTCATTGCTGCGGATGAACTGAAACGTATCTGCAATCTAACAGGGCTGCCAGGGAGCGTCAACCGGGGTAAGGGAATTTAGCTCTACCCCAGCCCATAGTCTCCGGCAGATCACTGGTCTAAGTTCGTGGATTTCTCGGAGTACATCTCCAATCGATAAACCTAGGATGAAGACACTTGGCCTGTATGAAGCCATCGTAAAGCTAGGCTCCTAACTGTCACCACCGCCGCCCTAGACACCATTAGGTACATCACCATGATTTGGGAACTCTGCGTTCGCTATGCCAACGGTCGAGAAACCGTCCTAGACGTATTTCAAAGCCAGGCCATTGCCCAAAACCAAGTCGATAAGCTCTATGCCGAGGGCTACCCAATGCACTTTGCCTACTTTGTCAGACCGAAATGCGCGGCCTAGAAATACTTTGTAGAGACGCGATCAACCACGTCTCTACTCCGGCATCTCACACGGTCATAATATCTTTCTCTTTGGCGGCTAGGGATTCGTCGAGCTTGGCGATGTACTTGTCGGTGAGCTTCTGAATCTCATCCTGGGCATCGCGCGACTCGTCTTCGGAGATGTCGCTGGCCTTCTCTAGCTTTTTAACCGCGTCGATGCCGTTGCGACGCTGGTTGCGAATCGATACACGGCCTTCTTCGGCCACTTTGCCCGCTGTTTTGACAAACTCTTTGCGCCGCTCGCTGGTCAACGGCGGAATGTTGAGGCGAATCACCCGACCGTCGTTGTTGGGGGTGAGACCCACGTCAGACATCGAGATCGCCTTTTCGATGGTGGTTAGGCTGCTGGCGTCGTAGGGCTGAATCATCAGCGTGGTGGAGTCGGGGATGGAGACGTTGGCCATCTGCTTGAGGGGAGTCTGAGCGCCGTAGTAGTCGATCTCGATGCGATCGAGCAGCGAGGAATTTGCACGCCCCGTGCGAATAGTGTTGAAGTTGCGCTGGGTCGCCTCGATAGACTTCTGCATCTGGTCTTCGGTTTCGAGCAAAATATCGTCAACTGACATCACAGTCCTCTCTTACAATCGTGCCAATAGATTCGCCCATCAGCGCCCGCTTGATGTTTCCCGGCACCGACAGGTCAAATACCATGATAGGGATGTTGTTGTCCTTACAGAGGGCGATCGCGGTGCTGTCCATCACTTTTAGATCGTTCTGCAGCACATACCCGTAGGTGAGGGTGCGAAAGCGCTTGGCGTTAGGATTAATTTTAGGATCAGAATCGTAGACGCCGTCAACCTTGGTCGCTTTGAACACCACCTCGGCGTTGATCTCCGCCGCCCGCAGCGCGGCGGTGGTATCGGTGGTAAAGAACGGGTTGCCGGAGCCCGCCCCAAAAATAACCACCCGGTTTTTCTCCAGGTGGCGAATGGCGCGGCGGCGAATGTAGGGCTCGGCGACCTCCTGCATGGCGATCGCCGTCTGCACTCGGGTCGGCACCCCCATGCGCTCCAGCGAGTCTTGCAGGGTCATGGCATTCATTACAGTGGCGATCATGCCGATGTAGTCGGCGGTGGCCCGATCCATCCCCGCTGCCGAACCCTTGATGCCGCGAAAAATATTGCCAGCGCCTACCACCACGGCGATCTCAATCTCTTCTTTAATCACCTCGGCAATCTCCGCCGCGATGGTTTCTACCACGTTAGGATCAATGCCGTAGTCCATGTCGCCCATGAGGGCTTCACCGCTAAGTTTTAGCAGCACACGCTTATAGGGTTTATCCATATAGGTGGTATCCATAGGAAGTTGGTGTAGTAAGGTCTAGAAGTCCCACACCACTATACTTGCTTCCCCCGCCATGATGGCTACTGCGCTTGGGCAAATTGGACTGGTGGCCGCCTGGTTGGCGGTCGTTGGGGGAGTGGCCGAAGGGCTGCGCCGCACCGCCAACCTCGACACCGAAATTACCCGCAAGATCGTCCATATTGGGGCCGGTCACGTGATTTTGCTGGCCTGGTGGCTGCGTACCCCCGCCTGGATGGGCATAGCAGCCTCGGTCGTGTTTAGTGGTGTCGCGCTACTGTCGTACCGGCTGCCGATTTTGCCGGGGATTAACGGTGTGGGACGCCACAGTCTGGGTACGTTTTTTTACGCTGTCAGTATTGGGTTACTGACGGCGGTCTTCTGGCCCTTGGGCCTGCCGCAGTATGCCGCCCTCGGCATTTTGGTGATGACCTGGGGCGATGGGATGGCGGCCCTGGTGGGGCAAAATTTTGGCCGCCATCCCTACAAAATTTTTGGCAACCAGAAGAGCTGGGAGGGTAGCCTGACCATGGCCCTGGCTAGCTTTGTTGTGGTTTCGCTGGTGCTGGGGTTGACGGCGGGGTTCACGGGGGCGGTGTGGAGCACGGCGGTGGTAGTGGCGATCGCCGCCACCCTGCTAGAAACTCTGTCGTTCTGTGGCCTCGACAACCTAACGGTGCCGCTGGGGAGTGCGGCATTAGCCTACGGGATGATGGGAATCGGTGGGTAGTTAGGGGCGATTCACCGCAGGATGTCTCTACTCCGCACTGGGGTTCTCTAGTACAGACGCTGACTTTTGTGTCGTGACTTTAGGGCTAGCGACCTTAGCTGCACTGCTGTGCTTGGACTTGGTCGCTGCCACAGCTTCCACAGTTTTCTTTTGTTCAGGGGCAGGATTCGCCGGGTTGAGGATGGCTAACCGCAGATGCTGTCGCTGGGCCTGGTCTAAATAGTGCTGCTGGTGCATTTGCCACTGTTGCCAAGCACGGTGGCGGCGATCGGCTAGTAGGGCAAATAGAGTAGGCATGTGGGCCTTGGCGTCGGGCAATACGTTGCCAAGGAACGCTTCTAAAACCGTGCTGTCTTGTAGATCGCCCAGGGTGTCTTGCATGGCACTGAGGCGCTCAATGTCGTCATCGAGGGTGCTGGGGTAGAGGTTGGACACTAGGCGCAGCTGATAGCGCACTCGCTTTACTTGTTTGCGCAGACTGTGGAGCACCGGCCCCTGATCAGCAATTAGCGCATCGGTGGCAGATTGACTAATACGAGGGTTAACGGTCAGGCCGCTGCGGGTAGTTTTGGTGCCCACTAGCCAACCGGGGTGTAGCCAGAGCTGACTGACCAAGGGCAGCACCAAGTCGGGGATCACCTGGTGGGCAGTTAGGGGGGCGATCGCTGCATAATCCGGCTTAGCGACCCACTCGGTCAGAGATTGCTGAAGTTTGTCGTAGCGCTTGCCCTTGAGCAACTTTTTAACCTGCCTAAGGGTTTTGTGCCGCTGCTGGGCGAGATATTGCAATACAACGTCTAAACACTGCTGTTCAGTATCGGGCAGGTCGGGGGCGTAGCGATCGCGCAACGTCATGCCAACAACATCTAGATCGCGCAGTTTGCCAAGTTTGCGCCCTACCGCCGCAATTTTAGGCTCTTGCCCGGCTTTGGGTAGATCGATGCCCGCGTCAAACACCTGCACAGCCGTGCGCAGTCGCCGCAGCCCAACGCGCATCTGGTGCAGATTTTCGGGGTCATTGTCGGCCAGCACTGGCTTTTTGTAGGCGGCAATCTGCTTCAGGTATTTAGCGATCGCCCCGTGGGCCAGTTTATCCAGCCTGGGAGGTTGCTGTGCCGTTGCCATAGATATCCTTGTGGGTATTGTCAATGTCGCGATCGCAGAGAAGTCAGTGCGCGACCAAGCTTCGTGAAGATTGGGTCAAGATAGCAACTATTTTAACCTCCTCTTAATAAACAGTGTGCCCACCTAAAGAGTGTTTTAATCGCCGGTTTTTCGTACTATCAAGTAGTACAAGTTCTGCGTTGGTTGAAGACCGGCCCACTGGGCCATCGCCCCCGCCCGCTCAACAGTAGATAAAGCCTGTGAATGCCGTCTCTCCTTCTACCCTAGACCTCACCGATCGCGTGCTGACCATGGCCAAAACCGGGGTCTACCGCCAGTCGGTGTTTGAGGCTCTGGGGCCAATCGCCACCCGGCGGCAAATTCGCGATGCGATCGCCCAGGCCAAGCAGTTTGGCCTCTACACCGTCTCCGCCCTGCGGGATGATGAATTGGGTACCTACTATCAAGTCGAAGCCGCCAGCTACGAATCATTTCAGGCCGCCTCGAAAGCCTTAGCCGCCAGCGCCCCTGCCGAAAATCTGGCGGCCCAGGTCGTTGCTACTCACGACGCCTTGCAGGCCATGCTAACCACCGTAGCGAGCAGCACTCTGGGCTTCGCTGTCCTTGGTGGCTGGTGCTTGCTCGACGGGCAAACTCAGCTGGGGCGAGGCCTATGGCTGGGGGCCATGGTCGCGGGGGGGCTGTGGAGCGTGCAGCGTTGGATTGCGCGGCGGGTATTGGGGTAGGGGAGTGGAGGGGGTGAGGAAAGCGGAGGTGTAAAGTTCAAAGTTCAAAATTTCTCCTCCGAAGACGCTGCGCGAACAAAATTTTGAATTCTCAATTTTGAATTTTGCATTCATCCCCTCATCTCTACCTGCGAGCAAACTCATCTGTCGCCTCAATCAGCGCACTGGCAACACCCGGCTCCATGGCCGAATGCCCCGCATCCTGCACCATGACAAACTGGGCTTCGGGCCAGGCGCGGTGGAGTTCCCAGGCGGTGGTGGCGGGGCAGACCACATCGTAGCGGCCCTGCACAATCACGCCAGGAATGTGGCGAATGCGATGGACGTGGCTGAGGATGTGGTCGTCGGTGTCGAAAAATCCCTTGTTGATAAAGTAGTGACACTCGATGCGGGTAAAAGCGACGGCGAACTCGTCTTCGCTGAAGTGGTGCAGCAGACCGGGGTCCTGTACGAGCTTGCTGGTGCTGGCTTCCCACACGGCCCAGGCGCGGGCGGCGGCGAGCCGTTCTTCAAGATTGTCGCTGGTGAGGCGGCGATAGTAGGCCTTGACCAAGTCATTGCGCTCGGCTTCGGGGATGGGGGCGAGGTATTGCTCCCAGGCGTCGGGGTAAAGGTAGCTGGCCCCTTCCTGATAAAACCAGCTAATTTCTCGCTGACGCAGGGTAAAAATGCCGCGCAAGATTAGCCCCTGGCAGCGATCGGGGTGGGTTTGCGCGTAGGCCAGGGCCAGGGTGCTGCCCCAGCTGCCGCCAAACACCGTCCAGCTTTCGATGCCCAGGTGTGTGCGAATGGTTTCGATATCGCTGACCAAGGCCCAGGTGGTGTTGTCTTCTAGGTCGGCATGGGGCAAACTTTTGCCGCAGCCCCGCTGATCAAAGATGACAATGCGCCAACGATCGGGATCAAAAAACTGGCGATAGGTGGGGTTGCTGCCACCCCCAGGCCCACCGTGCAAAAACACCACGGGTTTACCCTCGGGGTTGCCTACCTGCTCTACGTAAAGCCGATGCTGGTCTGATACCGCCAGGTATTCGGCATGGTAAGGCTCAATAGGGGGATAAAGTTGGCGCATGGTAGTGGGTGAATGCGTTCCGCTACAGACGGAATGAGACCACACTATAGCCCAGCGCCCCTGGCTCTGGTTAAAGCGGTTTGAAGACTGACTTCTTGCTCGATCGCAGCTGTCTGACGAAAGCCAGAGGGATGAGTCTGACCAGGTACAGTGGTCTGATCAGAATGCTGGCTATGGTCATCCCCAGGAATTATCGACGACTCCTGGGGTGAGTCTTTACCACCTGCCATTCCCCCGTGTGTGGATCGCGCTGGGTGGTAAACGGATTGTTTTTGAGGGGTTTGCTGCAGGGATTAGCCATAGCGCTTACTGTTGCAGAGTTGCCTCCATGGTAAGAAATGACACATTGTTCACGGGTGACTTACAGGCCTCTTCTCCGGTGATGTCACCGCCTGTAATAGGTGATCTAGATCACCGAAGCGGGAATGTAGTCTGCGCTAGCCAAAAGTTTGGGCAAGAACGATGCGGTTTCTAAGATCTGCGCTAACATCCTCAAGGCATATAGAGGACGGGCAAAAAGTCGTTGATGCTTGACCGTCTACCGGTTCACCATACGAGTAATGGGCAGGAGTCGTGATGGCAATGCAAAATAGTTTGTTGGGATTATGGGGTAGCTGCGGGCGCGGGCTGTCTCTAAAAATGTCGGTGGCGATCGCGATCGCCGCCACTTCGATACTCAGCACAGCGCCCCAGGGCATGGCCCAGGGCTATGAGGTTGTGCCGCCCCTACCCGCTGGGGCTATGCCCGTGCCTGGAGCAGCTTTGCCTCAGCAGGTGCCCACTAGCGGCCAGCAGTATCTGATTTACGTTAGCGACACCAGCGAGGCTACCCTGAGCCAGGTGCGCCAGGTTGAGCCCACGGCTTTTCGCACTAGCTTTCAGGGGCGATCGGTGATTCAGGCCGGGCGGTTCAATATGACCGGCAATGCCCAGCAGCGCATCACTGACCTCGGTGCCCTGGGGGTCAGGGCCGAGATGGCCCAGGTGGCGGCGGCTGTGCCTTACTATTCTCAGACGGCTGCGCTGCCCAATAATGTGTATGCCTCTAACGGCGACCTGCCTCCCCTGCCCGATGCGGCGTTTCCCCAGGCTCCGGTAGCGGCTGTGCCTGTGCCAGCGCTGCCGCCGGGTGTGGCCCAGGTGCCTCCGACCCCAGGCAATGTGGAGTTTGGTCAAGAGCTTAACTATGCAGTGCCGACCGCGCCCCCTGCTGGTGCCATAGTGGCTCCGCCGACAGCGGCTCCGCCCATGACCGAGTCGGTTAATGCGCCCTACTACGTGGTTATTCCCACGGATGCTTCAAACTTGGGCACTCTGAGCAGTCAGGTCATTCAGCTTGGAACTCCCCCAGATCGCGTGCAGCAGCGCACCGAACCACGTGGCCCCCACGTCGCGGTTGGCCCCTTTGCCGATCGCGGTTTAGCCAACCGTTGGAACGATTTCTACCACCAGTCGGGCCTGGGCAACAGCCGGGTTTTCTTTTCGCGATAGATCCGCTGGGTGATAAACCCATAGGATCAATAGGCGACGGATTGTATTAAAAGTCCGTCGCCTATTGTTTGGTGATAAGCCCATGAGCTGTGAATTTCGCGATCGCATCGTCACCGCCGCGCAAATGCGGGCCATTGAAGGCTGCCTGTTTGAGGCCGGTCTGCCCGTGGCCGCGCTGATGGAAAAGGTGGCGGGCCGCATTGCCGCCTGGGTGGTGGGTCAGTTTCCGCTTCAGCGCTATCCTTGCATCGCTGTGGTAGCGGGGCCAGGGCACAACGGCGGCGATGCCTTGGTGGTAGCTCGGGAGTTGGCGGCGCAAGGCTATGGGGTGCAGGTGTGCAGCCCTGCCGATCGCCTGAAGCCGCTGACCGCTGACCACCTGCGGTTTATAGAGTATCTGGGCATTCCAGTGGTCAAGGCGGTGGAAACGCTAGAGCCCTGGGATGTGCTCATTGATGGACTGTTTGGTTTTGGCCTAGAGCGCTCGGTTGAAGGCGCTATGGCCGACGTAATCGCGGCGATCAATGCGGCAAATCGTCCGGTGGTCAGCATTGACCTGCCCTCGGGGTTGCACACCGATACTGGCGAGGTGTTAGGTATCGCAGTGCAGGCCACTCATACCCTCTGCCTGGGCCTGTGGAAGCGAGCCTTTTGCCAGGAGGAAGCGCTGGCCTACCTGGGGCAGCCCCATTTGATCGGTTTTGATATGCCCCCGCAGACCATAGCGGCCGGGTTGGAGAACGTCCCTTCGGTGCGGTGGGCCACCCTGGCGACCATCCGCGAAAAACTGCCCCTGCCGCGCCAGGCCAATACCCATAAATACCTGGTGGGGCATTTGCTGCTGGTGGCGGGGTCGCGGCCCTACGCCGGGGCGGCATTGCTAACAGCGTTGGGGGCCAGGGCCAGCGGGGTGGGCATGCTCACCCTGGCGGTGCCTGAGTCGCTGCGGCTGATGGTGGTGGCTCAAATTCCGGAAGCGCTGGTGGTGGGTTGTCCAGAAACCGCAGAAGGTGCGATCGCCCATCTGCCCGACAGCGTAGACCTGAGCCGCTACAGCGCGATCGCCTGCGGGCCGGGGCTGAGCCGCCAGGCCATCGAGCCAGTCCAGGCGGTTTTACAAAGCCCGACGCCTCTGTTGCTCGATGCCGATGGCCTCAATGTCTTGGCTGATCTAGGCACGATTGAAACCCTTACCCAGCGGCAGGCACCCACGGTGCTAACGCCCCACCGGGGCGAGTTTAAGCGGCTGTTTCCTGAACAGCTAGAGAACTCCGAAGACGGCGGCGCACCGGCACAGCAGGCTGCTGCCCAAAGTGGCGCGGTGGTGCTGTTAAAGGGAGCCTGTACGGCGATCGCCCACCCCGACGGCACCCTCTGGTATGTGCCCGAAAGCACCCCGGCCCTGGCGCGGGGCGGCAGCGGCGATGTGTTAACCGGTTTAATTGGCGGTCTGCTGGCCCAGACCCTGGCTTCAGACCCCAATAATTCGCTGGATTCTGCCTTGAATGCGGCCCTGGTCGGAGCCTGGTGGCACGGCCAGGGGGCTCGCGCGGCGGCCCGCGATCGCACGGAGCTGGGGGTCGATGGCACCCAGTTAGTCCAATATTTGAACCCGGTGCTGGCCCAGGTGCTAGCCTGAGGGGCGTGAGTTTAGTTGCGGCTGCGATCGCCTTGTTTTCCTTCGACCAAATTGTTTTACCCGACGGCTTTCGCCAGGGAATCTCGCTGCTGGCCTATCTGCTGGCGCTGATGTGGATGCTGGCCGTGGTGGATTTTATCACTGGGCGGCGAGTGCTTAACAAACTCAGCATTGCCCCCCGCAATCTAGACGGGCTGCCGGGGATTGCGGTAGCTCCCCTACTCCACGGCAACTTTGGCCACCTGGCCGCCAACTCTGGCCCGCTGGTTATTTTGGGCAGCGTGATCTTGCTGCAAGGGCTAGAAGTGTTGGTGCTGGTGACGGTGTTCTGCTGGGTGTTCAGCGGCGTGGGCATTTGGCTATTGGGCCGCCCCGGCACTCGCCACCTGGGGGCCAGCGGTGTGGTGTTTGGCTACCTCGGCTATCTGCTGCTACGGGGATATTTTGAAAGAAGTCCGGGGGCGATCGCCGCCGCCGTAGTGGTCGGCCTGCTCTACGGCAGCGCCCTGTGGGGTCTGCTGCCGCTCCAGCGGGGCAAGTCGTGGGTGGGCCACGGCATGGGGTTTTTGGCGGGTGCGATCGTCGCCCGCAAGCTAAACATCATGCTGGAGTGGGTGCGGTACAACTCAGGCTTTTAGCGATCGCCAAAAGCTGGCTCTGCCTTCTTCGTTCTTCCCTTTTCTTTCTTTCGCCCCATGCCCGACTCCCCCTCCCACTTCACCCCCGATGAGCTAGAGCGCTGGCGCTTTGGCCTGGCCCAAGCCAATTTGAACAACATTCTCTGCCACTGCCGCGACTGCGACGAAACCTGGATGGCCTCCGACGATAAGAATCTGGTCTGCACCTGCGGCAGTCACCGGGTTGAGCACATCCCCTGCTGGCAATTCCCCGACGGCTGACGGCTCTGTTGACTGAACGGAGTCGAAGCCCAGCAGAAACCTTAAGCGAGGAACGTCACCAGGGCTTGCAGCTTTTCCCAGGCGGCCCCGCTGGCGAGAATGTCTTGGGCCAGAGTAATGCCTTCGGCAATGGAGTCTTCTAACGATTCACCTTTTACCTTTTCGCCCACTTTTAGTGCTAGGGCCGCGTTCAAGGCCACCACATCTCGCTGGGCTTGGGTGCCCTTGCCCTGAAGAATTGCCGTCATAATCGCCACGTTTTCCGCCACTTCACCGCCGCGCAGGGCGCTGAGGGGAGCCGCCGCCAGCCCCAGCGCTTGGGGATCGATCACCGCGCTAGTAACCTGGCCATTCTCAACTACCGACACATCGGTTTTGTCGCCCAGCCCGGCCTCATCCAACCGCTCGCGACCGTGGAGCACGATCGCCTGGGGAATGCCCAGCTGATTGAGCGCTTCGGCCATGGCGGGCACCACCGCTGAGTCATAAACCCCAATTACTTGCCCGGTGGGCTGCAACGGATTTACCAACGGCCCCAGCAGGTTAAACACGGTGCGCACCTTGAGGGCGCTGCGCAGGGGGGCCACCGCTTTCATGGCCGGGTGCCAGCCTCGGGCGAACAGAAACGTCACGCCCACCTCATCCAGCGCGGCTTTCACCCGCTCAGGGTCGGCTTCCAGGTTGACACCCAGGGCTTCGAGCACGTCGGCAGACCCCACCTTGCTAGAGGCGGAGCGGTTGCCGTGCTTGGCCACCCGCACCCCCGCCGCCGCCGCAACGAAGGCCACACAGGTGGAAATGTTAAACGTGTGAGCCCCGTCGCCCCCGGTGCCGCAGGTGTCGATGCAGGGGGTGGGATGGTGAATTTTGCCTTCGCCGCCGAGGGATTGCCCCTGGAGCACCCGCGCCATGCCTGCCAGCTCATTGGCGGAGACACCCTTGGCCTGGAGCACCGCCAGCAGCCCACCCGACACCACTTCGGGAATCTCTTCGCTGAGCCAGCCGCGCATTAGAGTTTCGGCCTCGTCCTGGCTGAGCGATTCTCCCAGAATGAGGTGTTGTAAGAGGGCTGACCAGTCTTGAGCGGTGGCAACGGGCATGGCTTGGGTCACGGCTGAGCTTGGGTGTAAGGGACAGATCGGCAAATTAGCCCCCCTATTTTCGCTTAGAACGTTCGTTTGCGGGCGATCGCAGAGTGCTCCAGGGAACTCAATCTTTATTTCCTCTGTCAAGGGATAGACGCTCTACCAGATTTGACCCCGTATCTTAAAACCATTCATCTCTGGAGGATGACCATGGCAACTCGCACCGCTGAAGCGCCCTTGGCTCTAAAGACGGTTTCCTCTGCCGTTGATGGCTACTTTGCAGGTTTCAACGCCGAAGACTACCGCGCTGTGGCCGCGCTGTTTGAGGCCGATGGCGTTCTGCTGGCTCCCTTTGAAGAACCCATCGTGGGGCCCGAGGCCGTTTACACCTATCTGCAAGCCGAGGCTGTATCCATGCGGGCCAAGCCGGTCGAAGTGGAGAGCGATGATATGGCCTCTGACGGCATCCGTCGCGTGGTGGTCAAAGGTCGGGTTAAGACGCTACTGTTCACTGTCAGCGTGCGCTGGACGTTTGCGCTGACGGCGGCGGATACCATTCAGTCGGCTGAGATTAAGCTGGTGGCGTCGCTGCAAGAGCTAATGCAGCTCGATCGCGGCTAGGGCCAATGCTCTAGGCAGCTCTGGGTACTGAAGGCTGCCCCCAGGCGGCAGTGAGCAGCGATCGCCCTAGATTCAAATGCTGAGGCGCACATTGCCAGTCGGGGTGGGCCGTCAACAGCAGCGATTCGAGCGATTCGGTGTCGAATAGGTGCCACACCTCGGCCCCGGTCGAACAGTCGGCGATCGCATAGCAGTTCTCGGCCACGCAGTGAATCGTGAGGCGCTCGCTCATGCCAGCGGGCAGGGTCAGCTCTTGACCAATCCCCAGGCTTCTAAAGCTGCGAATGGCCTGCTTAAAAGCCGCTTCGCTTTGGGCTGCTAATCCCGGCAGCACTCGCAGCGATCGCGGGTCGCCGTTGACGCAGATCCAGTAGCGGTGCAGGGGGTCAATGCCCTTGAGCCAGGGAGATTCGTCATCGAGGCAATAGCGCGGTGCCAGGGATAGCTCAGAGAACATGACTTTACCAAAAGGTGGCAAGCGACACATTCAGCATCGTGTAAATACACAAGCTTGCTCAATACAGAGCAACAAAACTATAAAAATTCGATACGAGCCTTTACGTTGGCTGAGCAATGGCGGCGGGGGCGCAGCGATAAAAGATAAGAAGCGAAGATCGAAGATTGAAGATTGAAGAACGAAAACCTGCTGCCAGTGCCTAATTGGTGCAAGTCCTACTGATCTAGTCTTGTTCGCTCTTCCCTCTTCTTTCTTCTCTTTTCGCTCTTTAAGCTAGTCGGTAAACTCTTGGCTGACAGATGTTGCCAACGGCTCGGGCAGCAGGGCGGGCAAAATCAAGCTCTGGGCCAGGGGCATTTGTCCGTAGGTAAACCCGTGGGGCACCTGCTCTAGGTAGGGTCGCAGCTGCTCTAGGGCGTAGGGGCTACCGTAGACCACAACGCCGCGCAGTAGCTGGGTTGATCGCAACGTCTCTAGCCAGGCTGTCGCCAGCTGTAGGAGCTGGACCGAGCCGCGAAAGGGGTTGCCCCGCACAAAAATCTGCACCAGGCTGGGCCGCAGATCAGGCTCAGCCGATCCGCTGCCGTTGCCCTGGGGCCACTGCTGGCAACCTTGGGTATCGACCAGCTTGAGGTGGTAATGGTGACGATGGGGCCGGGTGAGGGCCGCCGCCGTGCGCTCTAAAAACCGGCAGCCGATCGCATCATCGACGATCACCATGTTGTGGCCAGGGGTGGCGGCGGTGGCGGGAGTGATCTGCCCTTGCACCGTCATCGATGCGTTGAGGATGTCGGCGGCGAGCTGGCGGGTGGCGGGCTGAGCCACGGCGGCTAAGTTCACTGGGGGCGGCGGCATGTGCTCCCAGGCGTGGCCAGCCCCGTCGGGCAGCAGGGCCGGAGCGGCCTTTTGCTTGGCCCGCCAGAGACGCTCTACGCTGGCTGTGATGCGCGCTGGGGCAATGCGGCCTCGATTCACGGCTTCTACTACCGCTACGATCGTTCCCTCGGGGTCACTGGGCATGAGCAGCACGTCGGCTCCGGCTTCCACGGCCAGTACCGCTGCTTCGTAGGGGCCGTAGGTGTTGGCGATCGCCCCCATAATCAGCGCATCGGTCACAATCAGTCCGTCAAAACCCATCTCCTGGCGCAGCAGACTGGTGAGGGTGGCGGGCGAGAGAGTGGCGGGTAGGCGGGCGTCCAGCGCCGGAATTTTGAGATGGGCCGTCATGATGCTGTCTACCCCGGCGGCGATCGCAGCTCGAAACGGTGCCAGCTCTAGCTCGTTGAGGCGATCGCTGCTGTGGGGCAGCACCGGCAGATCGAGGTGAGAATCGGTGGCGGTGTCGCCGTGGCCAGGGAAATGCTTGGCAGTGGTGAGCACCGGCTGGGTCTGCACTCCGCGAATAAAGGCTTGGGTCAGGGCGCTAACTCGCTCTAGCCCATCGCCAAAGGCCCGCACATTGATCACCGGGTTGGCAGGATTGTTGTTGACATCCACAACCGGGGCCAGCACCCAGTTGAGGCCAATCGCCAGCGCCTCAGCGGCAGTGGCGGCCCCAAAGGCCTCAGCGTAGGCCAGGGCAGCGGTGGGGTTGCGATCGGCCACCGCCGACAGCGCCATCGGCGGCGGAAACCAGGTGGCCCCGCTAAATCGCTGCCCCACCCCCTCTTCCACATCGGCGGCAATCAGCAGCGGAATGCGGGCCTGACTCTGAAGTGCCTGGGTTTTGAGCCCCACTTCGGCAGCGCTGCCCCCCAGCAAAATCACCCCGCCCACGCCCAGTTCTTCAACGTAGCGTGTGAGGGTGGCGTAGTCGGCTTCCCAATCGGGGTAGCGAATTTCGTGGTCAAACAGGTGGCCTGACGCCCGCACCACCACCATTTGAGCCACTTGTTTTGCCAGGGATAAACTCTCAGGATCGGGCAGCCGGGCCGAGGTATTTACCCCAGCGGGCCAGTCGTTGACTGTCGCCCGGTTCACTCTTCCTCATCTCCGAGGATAGGTTCATCGGAGGTAGCGGCCTTGGGGGTGACCCCATCATGCTCAAAATATTCGTCGGTCAGGCCCTTTTCGGCCCGCTCTTGGCTGAGCTGGTTGATCAAGTTCAACACATTGGTGCCGCGCTCCATACCCACATCTTCTTTAAAGATGATTTCGGGGGTGCGTCGCAACCGCAGCCGCTGGCCCAGTTCGCTGCGCACAAAGCCCGTGGCGGCGTGGAGGCCCTCCATGGTTTCGGCTTTGGCTTCGGGGGTGCCGTAGATGCTGACAAACACTTTGGCGTGCTGCAGGTCACCCGACACATCGACATCGGTAACGCTGACCATGCCGGCCCCCACGCGGTCATCTTTGATGTCGAGCATCATCATCTGGCTGATTTCTCGTTTGATCAGAGAAGCCACCCGCTCTACGCGACGATTATTTGGCATCGGTCTGTACTCCTGAAGGTAATGGCATTAACCTAGGCCCAGCATTGCCCGCAGGGTAAAGGTGAGAAACAAAAAGCCGGCCACTGCGGCACCGACGAGCGCGATCGCCGTAGTGGGCCGCTTCAGCAGGGGCACGAGGGGCTGGGCGGCGTTAAAAAATACCCCCAGGGTGAAGGAAATAAAGTAGCGCGGATAGCGAGAGATGTTGTCGAAAAAATCTTTCATGGCGGCAGACCGGGGGCTTTAGGGGCCAATGCGCGTAAAGCCCAGCGCACTGACTCTGAATTTAACTCGTTTTCCATCCTAACCCACGATAAAAGGGTGTAGCCCTGGCCAGGCTTTGCTATAGTTGGGGCATTCTTTAAACAAGTACATTTGATCTTAGGCAGTTTTGTGACAGTTGCCTTCTCTGCACCCCCGACGTTACACCCCCGCCCTTTTCTCAAATGGGCGGGGGGCAAAGGGCGTTTGCTCAGCCAGTACGAGCCGTTTTTGCCCGCGGCCATCGACACCTACTACGAGCCGTTTTTGGGCGGCGGGGCGATGTTCTTTCACTTGGCGGGGCGATCGCGGCGGGCCGTGCTGGGGGATATTAACCCCGAGCTGGTGAACGTTTACTGCTGCGTGCGCGACCAGGTCGAAACGCTGATTCGCCACCTGTGGGATCACCAGCGCCGCCACAACCCCGACTACTACTACCAGGTGCGCCAGCGGCAAGCGCTGCGATCGCCCGTGGAGCGCGCCGCTCGCCTGATTTACCTCAACAAGACCTGCTACAACGGTCTCTACCGCGAAAATTCCCAGGGTCACTTCAATGTGCCGGTGGGCAAGTACAAAAACCCTGCTATCTGCGATCCATCCCTACTGCGGGCGGCTTCGGCGGCATTGCAAACTGCTGAAATTCAGACGTTCTCGTTTGAAATGCTGCTAGAGCAAGCTCTAGCTCCCGACGACTTTGTCTACTTTGACCCGCCCTACCACCCCCTCAGCGCTACCAGCAGCTTTACGGGCTATAGCCGCTATGGCTTTACCGCAGCCGACCAAGAGCGCCTGGCAACGGTGTTTCGCACGCTGGCGGCGCGGGGGCAGCGGGTGATGTTGTCAAACTCTGACTGTGAGTTTGTTCGCGAGCTGTATCAGGGGTTTACAATGCACCCAATTCTGGCGGCGCGGGCGATAAACTCCCGCGCTGGGCGGCGGGGCAAAATTAACGAGCTGCTCATCACCTCCCCTTGACCCTGCTTAGGATGGATGCAGCGTCTCTGTAGAATCAGCTATCAAAGTGATATGACACTACGCGACCCAGAGGCGACTTTCCGTGACGACGACCCCACCCCCCAGCGCTGACCCAAACGACCAAACCCACGATACCTTTCAGGCGGTGACCCAGGTGATGCAGGCGGTTGTGGCCGTGCTCGACAACGCTACCGCGAGCACTGGCAACTCTGTGGTGTCGCGGTTTCAGCCTTTTTTTGAACCGTTGACCGCTACGGTGGGCAATGTGGTTGGCCCGATTGCCAATTGGCCGTTTATTCGGTTTGCCACTGCCCTGCCGGGGATGCGGTGGTTGTTAGCAGCCCTGGGCCAGGTGAATGTGGGAGAGGTGCGATCGCAGGTGGCCGAACTCCGCCAGCAGTATCCCCAAGATGATAAACGCGCCCTGGCCCAGCGGGTGATGGCCGAAACCGCCCTCAAGGCCGCAGGCATTGGCTTGGCCACCAACTTTGCGCCCCCGGTAGCCTTTGCGCTGACCCTGGTGGATATTGGTGCGATCGCCGCCCTCCAGGCCAACATGATTTACCGCATCGCCACCATCTACGGCTACTCGCCCACCGACCACGATCGCCGTGGCGAGGTGCTGGCCATCTGGCTGCTGTCCTCCACCACAGCGGGCATGGTCAAATCGGGTTTGAGTATCGCTGAGCTGATTCCCGGCCTGGGCGCAGTGCTGGGCGTCGCCTCCGATGCAACGCTGATTTATAGCGTGGGCTACTTTGCCTGTCGCTACTACGAAACCAAGCGATCGGCCCCCACGGAGTTCTCTGCGTAATTGGATCTTGGTAATTGGGTCTTGTTTGTGTTGCTGTTGGCTAGTTTTGCCAAGCGGGGACTTTAAGTAAGATTTCTAAGACGAAGTGTAACTCAATGCCAGATTAGGTTTGTTGTTCTGCTGTGCGCCGCCTACTTAGGCAAGGAATTTACTGGCCAGCCTCTCGCATCAGTTCTGAACCCAAAATTAACATCCTCAATCTACGCTAAGACTGCCAGTCTGGAGATCGACAACCAGATGCTTACCGGCAGTTTCTATAAAGGCTTGATCACCGCTACTGTTTAGGGTGGGAGGTGAGGTTATCCACCAGCCTCGGGTTGCGCGCTGTACAACCTCCGACATTGGCACAGCCAAAACTTCCTGTATGGTGTCTAGGTCGTACTGGGCTAAAGGTTGATTTTCTCGACTGAGGACAACAACCGCAAATCGGCTTTTGACATTAATCCATTCGTCTAAGAGTAATACATTGCCCTGTGAGCCAACGATCGCATAACGTGGTCCGTACTCATGAGCAAGACTTCTGCTCCAGAGCAAATTTCGTTGGGTGCCCTCCTGCTCAAAAAGTTCGGCGATTGCGTGTTTAGACTGCCAATCATCGGGTGTTGAAAGCACGAGGACATAACGCTGATTGGGAGAACTAAACTCCCCTCGTACGGGTGGAAGGGAAATGCGATCGGCAGTAGAGACTTGTTTGACATTAAGCATGGGCTGAGCCGTGGAATCAGAATGAAGAATCTTTGATGCGCTTATCTGGCCCCAATAATCCGTTAGGAACGAAACAGTAATCAGTACCCCAAACAACGTGCAAAATATTGTTAGCCATTTCAATCGGCCAGAGAGCGCTAGTGAAGAGAGTGGCTTGGGCATAATTTTCCCCCAAAGTGGGATTATATCTTTCCCGACAGCTTTTAAGAGGGGGCTTGGAGCAAAGCCCCAAGCCGGAGATCTCAACCCCCTAACCCCTCAATTGTGTTTGCCTACATTAGGCCAGTTCGCTCAGTGCCCTCTCCTTTTTTTCCTTGCGGTTTTTTCGCAATGATGCGAGACCCATACCGGCTAGCCCAAACACTAAAGAAGGAGTGGGCACTGCTTTTGCGGTTGGACTATTTCTTGCCTGATCAATTTGAAGTTGATTTAATTGGTCGAGATTTGCACCATCTGGGGTAATATCACCTATCGTGTCTGGCACAAGCCGGGTACCACCACTGGTCATCAAGTTGTTGGTGATGTCGTCATCAGTGCCAAACGTATTGTGGTCGAGCCCGAACGTATGACCAATTTCATGGGCAATTGTATCAAGTCGCCCATTGCCAAAGTTGAAGCTAAAAACGTTATCGGCGATCGCTAAACGGTTACTGTTAAGGAAAGCGACTCCAAATGTGTCTAAGCTATCAAATTGCTTGATAAACCACATGCTGATCACTGTATCATCAGGATTTGCACTCCCACTGTCAAATAGGTTGGTCAGGCTATCGTCAGCGTTATCATCGTCAACATTCGTTTGAAAAAATGTGCTGTTGAACTGGGTAAAGTTTAGGAAATTAAAGGTGATCCCTGCCTGTGCCCAAATCTTATTGGTCTCTGCCGCAAACAATGTCTGATTGACATTCGCACAATCATCGCCAGCATCACTACAAACTTGAATTGGCTGAACGGTAACTACTTTGTCGATGGTTATGGCATGACCAGGAGCTGCGATCGCCCAAACTCCTACGACGGCGATCGAACTTGCAGCAAAAGACCTAAGCGAATTAGAGGGAAATAACTTGAGTGTTGTCATGGATAAAACCCGCAAACTACAATTGTGTAAAACTTAGAAACTGTAATACGGGTAGATGACCTGCTGGTAGCGATCTTGATTCAAAATGAGGGAGCGGTTTTATTAAAAAATCTTTCCCTCAATTCCCCTGATTTATGGCTGCTTCAAGATTCATTAAGATACAGTCTATTTTGAAGCTCTAACTGTTTAAGGTCTTCCAATCGTTGCCTATCAACGCTTTAGAGTATCTAAACAGTGGAGCTCGGATAGAATGAGTAGACGCGCAAAACTGTAACTTCCCTGAGATTAATCCCCAGTCATGGGCAAATCAACGCTCTGCCTAAAATTTTACTCAGCCTGCCTTGAAGCTCAACTACTGAAACCTTGAGTTAAAAGGGTTTCAACAGTTTTAAGTGAGATTACTTGAGAAGTTTCTGTGTGAAAATTTCAAATTCCTCGGAAATATTTCCGGATGGCGCTGCGGGTAGACGAGCGCAAAGCTTTAGGTGAGAACCGGAGCTGAGTCAACCTGAGATTCTAAAATTGCGCCGTAGAGGGGCTGGTGGTTCTTGGTGGCGCAGAAAACTCCTGAAACCCTTGTAAATCAAGGCGTCTTGCCGAGACAGCCGATTGGAGATTGAACGAAGGCAGCGGGTTTCAGCCGCTAGTTTGACCGTCTGGCCGTCCATCATAAGACTCAAAAAGTTTTCTGCACCACTTTAAGGAGTGGCGCCTCAGCTTCAATCTGCTGTGTATGGTGAATTAGAAGGCAAGTCTCTGAATACACCAAGTTGCTCTAAAGTACGTCCAGGCAGTGTTAATTTAGAGTGGCGCTAGAAATTATGCGATTGGATTGATTCTTAACGCAATTCAAAGTGATCATTGACTGGTAAAAGTTGAAGTTATCTGACTATCCTAATAGCTGAAATAACCCGTCGTCGATTTCGTAACCTAGCATTTGGGTCATAAACTTCAGCCGCGTGTACTGGCTAATGCCCTGTCCCTTCAGCCAGGCAGCAATGACAAAAATTTTCGCCATCATAAAGATTTCTAACCCCTCGGGGTTGTAGCGAATGCCCTCGGTAGGGCTGAACTGGTGGGGCACCAGCATGGCGGCGTAGCGCCCTAGCTCCCCCGCCTCCCAGTCTAAAATCAGCGGCAGCCAGGGGTAGCAAGTGTCTAGACGAATAAACCACAGCCGTACCTCCGGCAGTTCTGACAGCTCGCGGGGGTCGGCGGGGTCGCGGCTGATGTCAACCACAAACTGGAGCCCAATCTCGCCAGGGGCCAGCTTACCCTCGGCTAGCAGGGGCTCAATCACCGCGCGCGCGGGTGTCAGATCGAGCGTTTGCAGGTGAGACTCGTTCAGGGTAATGGTTTGGGCCATGGAGCAGCTAGAGCAAGGTAACGGGCGATAACGCCTATTGTCGCAGAGGGTGGCCCTGCACTAAACCCAATTTCTAGACCCCCAGAGGCTGCGCCGCAGCCTCTGGGGGTGAACCGCCATGGGACTATTAGGTGTCGCTTTTGGCCTGTTCCCGCGAAATCCCAAGGCGGGATTTTGCTGCGATCGCCTCAGCAGACAAAGTCGCGTCCATAAAAAAGACAGTTTTTTGAGATGGAATACGCTTAGGCGTGCGCCCTATGGCACTATGCCCAAAGATCTGTCCCTATAGCGTTTATTTCGGCGGCCCCATGTCTGACTCTTTCCTGCGCGTGTGCATCATCTTGGGCACTCGGCCCGAGGCCATCAAGCTGGCTCCGGTAATTCGCGTCTTTCAGCAAGACCCCAACACCGAAACCCAGGTGGTACTCACGGGTCAGCACCGCGAAATGGTTGACCAGGTAATGGCGCTATTTGACCTCACCGCCGATGCCGACCTCGCCATCATGCAGCCGCAGCAGACCCTCACCGACATTACCTGCCGCAGTTTGCAGGGGCTAGAGGCCCACTTTCAGGCCCACCGCCCCGATCTGGTGATCGTCCAAGGCGATACCACCACCGCGTTTGCCGCTGCCCTGGCCGCCTTCTACCAAAAAATTCCGGTGGGGCATGTGGAGGCGGGTCTGCGCACCGACAACATCTACAGCCCCTACCCCGAAGAAGCCAATAGACGGCTGATCTCTCAGCTCACCACGCTGCACTTTGCCCCTACCACCACCGCCGTGGGCCACCTTAAGGCGGCGGGCGTAGTGGGTGAAATTCACCACACCGGCAACACCGTGATTGATGCGCTGCTCACCGTGGCTGGGCAAAACCCCGACTGCCCCATTGACGGCCTCGACTGGGATCGGCATCGGGTGCTGCTGGCCACAGTACACCGCCGCGAAAACTGGGGCGACCCGCTCAGTGACATCGCCGCCGGATTTTTGGCCGTGCTCGACGACCAGCCCGACACCGCCCTGCTGCTGCCCCTGCACCGCAACCCGGTGGTGCGCGATCCTCTGACTAAGCTGCTGGGCGACCATCCCCGCGTCTTTCTGACCGAACCCCTCGACTACCGCCGCCTAGTGGGGGCCATGAGCCGCTGCTACCTGCTGCTCACCGACTCGGGCGGCCTCCAGGAAGAAGCCCCTGGGTTGGGCAAGCCAGTGCTGGTGCTGCGCGATACCACCGAGCGCCCTGAGGCGGTCGAAGCCGGTACCGCCCGGCTGATTGGCACCAGCACCGAGGCCATTCGCCGTCATGCTCTGGAACTGCTGACCAATGCAGATGCCTACGGAGCGATGGCCCGGGCCGTCAACCCCTTTGGTGATGGCCATGCCGCCGATCGTATCCTGGCCATCGTCAAGGCGTATTTTTCGGCAGATAAATCAGCCCCTTTGTGACGGCTTGGGTTCAGCAACCGGCCACAGCAGAGTGTCATCAAAGCTTAATAATGAAGCGGTAGTCTCCAGAAAATTTTGGCTTGAGGGGAAGACCAGCCTGAGCTTTTATACACCTCGAAGATGGGGCGAGGGCTTTTAGACTGCACCATTAGCCTGCTTGGGTAAAAATGCTGAGCGCTAGCTTTGTGACCAGAATCACAACCCCATCTCCGCAGAATCACGGGGCTGAGCCAGAAAATCTTACCTTTACAAAAACTTGATGCGGCTACATTAGAACTTAACCACTGGCCATCTACCCAGCGTTATGCCTTCTCACCCTCCGTCAGAAACGCAGCATTTCAATCGGGATGTGCAGCTGCTGCTGAAACCCAATAACCCCCACGCCCGATCGCTGCTGGCGTTTATCAAGCGCACTATCTATCAGTTTGGCCTGCAAGCCCACGTCACCGAAATCGATATTTTTGTCGAAGCCTACCTGCGAGGCGTGCGGTATACCCAGCAAAATCAGGAGCACATTCGCCAGCCCAAGGCCTGGATGCGCCGCACCGCCTACAACATCATTCGCGAGTGCAAGCGCGATCGCCAGCGGTATTCGGCTGCCGCCTTTGATGAACTGATGGAACAAGAGGCCCACGCTGAAGATTGCCGGGCCACCGTGGATGAGGCGGCGATCGCCCAGGCCATTGCCTCGGTCTTGCAGGCTCTTGAGGCTCTGTCGCCGGGCGATCGCCACTTGATTCAGTGGAAGGTTGTCGAAGGGCTGACCTGGCCTGAGGTGCAGGCGCGGCTGGTGGCGGCAGGTGAAGAGCGGGTATCCCTAGCGACGCTGCGCAAGCGGGGACAGCGAGCCCTAGAGCGGCTGCGGCAGGCTTACCACGTTTTCAACGGCGAACTAGGCGCCTCAGCCGATGGTTCCGATGGCTCTGAGGAATCCGATGAATCTGAGGAATCCGATGAATCTGAGCCGCTGCCGTAATCGCTAGCCAAAGGGGAAACGTCAGCCTGCGATCGGGGCCTAAAAGTATCCCAATTAAAAAAACATCCGTTACAAGGACGCTAACTCGGCCCATTGGGTCGGTCACAGTGAGATTTTGGATCAGTTTTAGTTAGAACACTCTAAGTTAGGTCAAATGGCCGAATGTCCGCTCTAGGGCGGACTGCCAGGGAAATTTGCCGGGGAATACTAAATTTGAGCTGGAGAGTAAACTAGTTGAAGCTTCTGTGAGGAATTCTCTACCGGTGTGACCATAGGCTGCCCTTTAAGTTTGCTTGTCGGGGTGCAGAGCGATGAATCGCCGTCTAAACTTGGTGAAACGTTGAATTTGCATGGCCAATATCGCTAGTCCTTCCGATGCCCCCTTTACCACTCCAGCTGGCGACGCTGCTCAGCCTGGAACCGCTGCTCCATCGCCAGCCTTTACGCTGACCTTTTGGGGGGTGCGGGGCAACATTCCATCGCCGGGGGCCGATACGGTGCGCTACGGCGGCAACACGGCCTGTGTTGAAGTGCAGGTGGGTGGTCAGCGGCTAATTTTTGACGGCGGCACTGGCCTGTGGATGCTGGGTCGCCACCTCATGGCCCAGGGGCAGCCCGTGGCCGCCCACCTGTTCTTTACCCACACCCACTGGGATCGCATTCAGGGGTTTCCCTTCTTCTCGCCAGCGTTTGCCCCGGCGACCCAGCTCGATATCTACGGTGCCCAGGCTCTCAACGGCGCTTCTATTAAGCAGCGGCTGATGGAGCAAATGCTGCGGCCTAACTTCTTTAAGCCGCTGCAAACCATGGCCGCTGCGATGACCTTTCACAACATTGCGGCGGGGGATGCCATTGCCCTGGACGATGTCTTGGTAGAACCCTGGAGTCTGAATCGCCACACCAGCGCTTTGGGCTATCGGGTGACCTGGGGCGATCGCGTGCTGGTCTACGCCACCGACACCGACCCGACTCAAACTAGCGTAGACCCCAATCTGCTGATGTTGGCCAGCGGGGCCGATGTCTTAATTTTTGATGGCACCTATGCCGATGCGGCCTACTCAGACCCCAATGGCTCTGGGTTAGCGCCCTGGCATCTGGGGATTGAGGTGGCGCGGGCCAGCCAGGTGAAACACCTGGTGCTGTTTCACCACAACCCCTGCCACAGCGACGACCAGCTTGACCAGCTAGAGCGTCAGGTGCAGGGCAGTTTTGCCCAGGTCAGCCTGGCGCGCGAGGGTATGACCCTAGACCTGATTTCTGGGTGTTGCTGAATTGAAGCATAAGTTTGGGTCGGGGCAAACGACCGTTTGCCCCGACGAGAGATGTTGCAGGTTTGATTCGTACCTGTATCCAGCAGCGCCATTTTTGAATAGGCGCGGGTACCGCCTAGGTGGGCTGAAGTAGGTCGCCCCGCACCCAGCCGGTGGTGCCTTCGTAGATCACCTGGTACCAGATAAAGCCGTCGTTGGGGTTACCGCCGCGATCGATCACCTCCACTACGGCGCGACGCGGTGCTGTGCCCAGAATGGTGCTGCCCAGACGCGGGGCCGATCGCAGCCGAGCGGCTTCTGCCGACAGCACGATCGCGGGGGTGCCGGGGGCAAAGTTGTTGCCGCGAAAGTCGGTAGAGCCTGAGGACACCCCAACCACGGTGTTAAAGCCTGGCTCTTTGAGCACGACGCTACCGTTGGCGGCAATAATTTCTAGTTCGGTTTCGTTTAACACGTTAATGCGGGCAAACCGCTCGGCCTCGCCTCCGGCTTTATAGACTGTTTGGTCACGGGTGCTGGGCACGAGCTGGGTTGGGGCCGCCCGCAGGTCTACGACATCGGTGGCCTTGTTGTAGAGATTCATGAACAGACTGCTGCCGCTGCGATAGACGCGCACCGCCATGGATTCAGTTTCAAACAGCAGCACCGTTTCAATGGTGCCCGCCTGGGCTAGCCAGGTTGTCGGGGCGGGTGACTCTGTGACCTCGGGAATGGCTGGGGCAGCGGCCAGGGCGGGGGTGGCGCTTAGCAGCGCCAGGGGAGCCAGCAAGAGGCAAACACGTTCAAAAACCCGATTCATAGAACAATCACCTGAAATAATGAAACAGGGGCTAGAGCAGCGCAGCACTACTCCCAGGATCTAAGCGTAACCATACTGCAAAACGCTGGGGCGGGGGGTATAGGGGCGATCGCTACGGAGCAGAGAAAGCCTAAAGCGAGCTGACCGCTGGGGTGCGCGCTCCGGTCTCCCGAGGGGCGTAAAGGCGCAACCGCTGGGACGGCACCGCGATCTGTACCCGGCTGCCCACCGCGATCGCGCTATCGATTGGCAGTCGAGCGTAGAGCAACTGCCCGGACGGGGTTTGCAGACAGTACTTATACTCCCGGCCTAAAAACTGGCGATCGCGCACCACCACCGCACCTGTCGCATTTTCCACCAGGGTCATGTCCTCCTGGCGCATCATGAGGTCAGTCGAAGTGGCCTGGCCGTTGGCGTCAGCGCCAAAGCAGCCCACCTCGGTCTGCCAGCCCTCGGAGGTGGGCTGGGCTGGCAAAAAGTTGGCCTGGGTTACAAACTCGGCTACAAAGCGCGAGGCGGGCTGCCCGTAGACCACCTCTGGGGTATCGATCTGCTCTAGGCGACCCTGGTGCATGACGGCGACGCGATCGGCCAGCGCCAGGGCCTCTTCCTGATCGTGGGTGACGAAGACGCAGGATGCCCCCACCTGGCGCAAAATGTCGCGCACCTCCTGGCGCAGGTACAGGCGCACCTGCACATCCAGGTTGCTAAAGGGTTCATCTAGCAGAATGATGGCTGGACGCGGAGC